>Ga0268299_1000441_pt1 | contig 130769 bp, 78 predicted proteins | sample NOBtaG_FD_193484 | JGI IMG/M metagenome (GOLD analysis project Ga0268299, IMG submission 193484) | Activated sludge microbial communities from bioreactor in Nijmegen, Gelderland, Netherland - NOB reactor | ecosystem: Engineered > Bioreactor > Aerobic > Activated sludge | place: Netherlands...
GACCAGCCTCGCACCGTTCCAGCATCCATGCCGATACCACTCCCTGCAAGCCATCCATGGCCTGACTCCTCCTTTATCGGCTAAATCTAACGATGCGCAACTGTAGTATTAGAAGCTGTTTCAAAACGTCTCTATGTCCAGCGTAGTCGTTTAGCGCAGATTAGAGAAGCGGTAAGTTCGTGAAGGGCTTGGAAGTGTTGGCCGGTTCGCTCATAACAGATTTTCAGGCGACGGTAGTTGCCGAACCAAGCCATGGTGCGTTCGACAACCCAGCGGAATTGACCGAGGCCGCTGGAATGCGGGGTTCTGGGTCTTGCCAGCATGGGAAATATGCCACGTGCCAGGCATGCGGCGATGTTGGCCTGCGTGCCGTAAGCGCGGTCACCCATCGCCACTTCAGGCTTCTCGCGCGGCCGTCCGCGCCGGCCGTGAATCTTCGGCATCGCATCGATCAAGTCGATCGCCGGTTTCGCATCATTGACGTTGGCTGGGCTGGTTCGCACCACCAGCGGTGTGCCGTGGCCATCGGTCAGGACATGGCGTTTGCAGCCGTTTTTCGCACGGTCCGTCGGGTTGGGGCCGGTGTGCCGCCCCCCAAAACCGCGCGGACGCTGGCCGAATCCATGGCCACCAGCGAGGCGTCGAGCTTGCCGCGACGACCCAGGATCGAAAGCAGCTTCTCATGCACGCGCGGCCAGACGCCGGCTTCAGTCCAGTCACGCAGTCGTCGCCAGCATGTGACACCACTGCCGCAACCGAGTTCCGCTGGGATGAACCGCCAGGGCATGCCGGTGCGAAGCACGTACACGATGCCGGTCAAGCACGCGCGGCGATCAACCGGCGGCCGCCCGCCCTTGGGCTTGGGCACCTCGGCCGGCAATAGGGGCTCGATCTCGTTCCAGAGTTTATCAGGGACCAATGTGAATGCCATGGCGTCGCCTCCATGCTTGACTTGGCATTCTTTTCATCGGCAGAACTATGAGTTTTGAAACAGCTTCTTAGGTCTGTTAGCGCTTGTTTAAGTTGAGCCTTGGAAATGAACGAAACAACGAGACACATCCGAAAGTGACTGATCGGGCTCGCAAGCACTTCCGTTATCGCTGAACACGCAGCCGCCACTGACGCACCCTTCTGAAGCCTCGGGATTTGTGTAGTTGTTTTGCCATGCTTGTAGGTCTTTCTCCACTTCTGTTGCTTTCCATTGAGGTCAGCGGGAAGTGGATTGCGGTGAGAAAGGTTCTTCATTGCCTGCCCGATTACATCCTGGAAGTTGGACGCGCTGAGGCTGACATCCTTGTGCTTCGCTGCATAGAACGAGAGAGATGGATTTCCCGGCGTGGTGCATACGCCAATCGCGTCCGCCCATTCGTCCCCGAGATCGTCGAATAACAAGAACTGGTCACCCGCCGCAATACGACGGGTAATGACGCCGAAGATCCCGGTAGTGGGAAATGTTCGCGATTGCTTCGTGAGCGCATTCTCGCCCTTTTCGGTCGTGCATTTAGCTAGCGCTGGTACTTCCTGGAACACGGACAAGAACGCATCTAGTTGATTGAGGAGATTGTTGTCGCGAAAGAGCGCGCGGTGATATGCGTAATGTGGGTCAGTGAACGTAATGAGAAAATCTCTCGAAGTGTTGACTACCTGACTCAATGCCACCGTCGCCTTATTGGACTTTTCCGCAAAATAGCGCTTCAACAACTTGGCGCTAACCGAAAATGATTTCTGGTTCTTGTTAAGCTCCCCGATCGGTTTCTGGCCCTGCTTTCTGACCAGCTGGTATTTGCCGTTGTCGAGAACAACTTCAATGGGTTGGCGAGCGAACTCCAAGACGCCTCTAAACTTAGTTTGGTCGACGGGAAGCAATTGACCGGCTGCGTTCCTCTTCAGAATCCTCAGGTACGTGCCGTCGTCAAGCCCATCGAGCAGTGTGTTAAGCGGAAAGATAATTCCGCTTGGCTCAACGCCAGCCGGAAGACTGCTCAGCTTCACGGCTGAGGCAAAATGATCCATGAACCCCGATGCCGGTTTCGTTCGTGCATTCTCGTTTTCGACCCCGACTGCATAGGCCAGTAGCGAGTCCAGAGGACAGCGGACATCGCGCCGGCTCACTCGCCCTGTGCTCGGCGACACAGCGTGAGTGTTGTTCCCAGAGTTGATTTGAAACCCCGTCGGGATCGCTCGATTTGCACCCGTCAAGGGCATGGCACGAGACAGGTCTGGTGATGAATGTGTGCTGGCATGGATCCCATCTTGCGATATGGTCATCATCCGCGTCGCGATTCGCTCGTATTTGGCACTGCCGTCCATGAACATCCGAGTTGAGTCGGCGTAATCAATTGGGGCGCCAGCGTCTTCGAGATCAGACTCAAGGAAATGGGCGTGGCTCTTAAAAACGGCTATTGTCAGGGGCAATTCGCAAATCAGAAGATAGCCATATAAAACGTTTTCTAAACCGGAATCTTGAAGAAATGGAGGCTCATACTTTTCGCGAAAGAGTAGGAACGAGTACCTGACGTTCTTTCCGGCTACTTGTATCGATTTGTTGATCGGTCCTGATTGTATCGCCCGCCCTGTGGCGCTCTTCATTGCCGACTCGAAGATTCGCTTCACGTGCGCCTTCGAGAGCGGCTTGAGTTTACGAAAGAAGTAGGCGCTCTTTTGCGCTTGAATCTTGTTATGGTAGTTCTTTGTCTTAGCCATGACATGACTCTGGCCGTGTGCGCGGATTCCCGGATGTGACAAGCACGCCGCGCGAGATGCACGACATGTTCATCCTTCCGCATCGCATCTCTCGTATCGGGCGCCCGATTGCGTGGCCCGTCACCGATTTTGCAGCCCCAGTTGAATTAGCAGAGCCTGCCAAATCGACGTGAGTTGCCAATTTTGTTTCGTCGATGGGCAATCGGCATGCCAGTACCGACTATGAACACAATATGCTGTATTTGGCCACCACGGCACCCCCAATGAGTAGTTCTGTGGCGGCCATTCTGGCAGAATAACGACATTGTTTGCATGAAATGGCAGTTGCGTAAGGCTCTGGGCCCGCCATCTTCACCCGGAGTGCCGAACCCCAATCAAGCGCGGGGGCGAAAAAGACATGCGATACAGAGAGGATCGCCGCAATTCGGGCGACGGGATGCCCCTACGGGTTTCAAAACCTCTCGCTCGCGACAGTAGAGAGGCTTGCTGCTCCAGAATCAGTCGTGGATAAGCCGCGATCTGTTGCCGAATTCCGCAACGGGCCGTTGCGAGAACGGGCGAGTGGCCTCCTAAGCCGAGTGGGCAGGAGTTAGGGGAGGATGGAAGACCGTCCCCGGCAGGACTCGAACCTGCAACCTTCGGCTTCGGAGGCCGACGCTCTATCCAATTGAGCTACGAGGACAAGAGTTGTGCGATCCGTTCAAACCGGATTCTAACCCGGCTGTGCGGGCTGACAAGTGTGGTCGATCCCGGGGAGACGCCGCTGCTCCCGCATTCGCCAATACACCAGCATGGCGACCGTCGCAAAGATGGCCTGGCCCGTGAGCATTCCGATCGCCTCCGTCGGTAGCGTCGCGCGGAGCCAGCGCGCGGCCATTGCCGCAAGGCCGTCGCCGACGATGTACGACATCGCTCGTCGCACCACTCGACCCACCCGCCGCCGGGACACGCCCTCCAACGAGACGGCGCGCTCAAAACCGCGCAGACTCCATTTGCCGGATACGTTGATGCGCGGCAGCGCCGTGCGGTCGTCGCCGGGGTGAATGAACCCCGCATCAGACACGAAGACATGCGTATATCCAATGGTCGGCGCAATGGCCCGCACGCTCGGCCCGCTCCAGTTGCCGGGCACGGCCATCGCCACGGGCGGCGCCGGTAGCAGCGCGGCCAGCGATTCGCGATTGGTCTTCAATTCGGCGGCCAGCGCGGCGTCCGTCATGTCGCGGAGAGACTTGTGCGTGTGACCGTGCCCGCCGACGTGCCAGATTGCCGGATCAAGATTGCGAATTTCGTCGTCGCTGAGGCGTTCGCTTCCCGGGACGGAGGACGCAAACACATACGCCGCGGGGTCGGTCGTGATGAAGACCGTTGCCTGATATCCGTGCCTCCGCAGCACCGGCCCCGCCACGGATGCCACATTGCGACTTCCGTCGTCAATTGTCAGTAGCACGGCCCGGTCTGGAATCGTGCCCATACCATTCACAAAGGCCACGGCCTCATCAAGGCCGACGGCGCGAAATCCTTGTCGCACCAGAGACGCCATCTGCTCGTCGAACTTGTCACTGCTGATGGTATAGACGCGCTCCTGAGCATCTGAAATTGCTGCGTAGTCCGCGGAGCTGGCAAACCGGTGGTAGAGTAGGCACACCAGATGCGGCGAACGCGCCTCATACATGCAGGCAATGGCCAGTCCGGTCCATGCCAGCCAGATTGCTGCCATTGCCGCGCCGATCACACGTGTCCATCGACGCGATGCTGTTGATCCTGCCGCCTTCATGGATGACGTGTCTCAAGACACCGGTTGAAAATGCCCCAACTCAGGCCGGTGGTCGACCAAACACCCGGTTTGCGATCATAATACGAATGAATCGTCGCGATGCACGTCCGGCGTCAAGCCAATGCGGCACGACAACGGCGAGGCGTCGGATCAGGAGATCGGCCGCCATGGACAATCCAACCCCGACGCCTCCCGCGCCCGCGCCCACGCCCGAGCCGTCTCGCGTCAAGACACAATCCAAGTCAATCGAGCCGCAGGGTGGTGTGCTGTCGCGGTTCATCACGATCCTGTTTACACCGATCCTGTGGATCGTTCGCCCGCTGGTCTTCCGCGTCGGCAGCGAGAAGGGCAACCCCAAGGTCTACCTCACCAGTTATTCGACGCTCATCTATCTGTGGCCGATCATGCTGGTCGGCATCCTCGGCAACTGGGCGCTCAAACTGGAATGGGTCAGCGCGGCCAAACTCGGGTGGATCTGGCTCACCGTCGTCATCGTGGTCATCATCTGCATCGGCGCCGACTTGAATCGCACCAAGGGCTTCATCCTGGCGCTGATTGTCGGTCTGCTCTGGGTGCTGGGCGTCTTGCTGAATGCAAAGTATCAGATTCCGGTGCTGAGTCACATCTACTCGTATCTTTCCGAAAAGAACGTGGAATTTCAGCCCGGAACCACGTGGGTCATGAGCCTCGCCGTGGCGGTCATTCTTGTCGGCGTGGTGTTCATCGCCTGGTTCGATGGGCGATACGAAATCACCACGATGGAAATCACGCATCGGCGAATCTTCGAGACGAGCGATTCACTTCCGCGCGCGGCCAAGCGGATCAAGCGCGACTGGCGCGACATCACCGAGGTCATCCTTGGCCTGGGGGCGGGAGACGTGATCGTCATCGACACCAACAAGAACATCGTCATGCGCATTCCCAACGTGCCGTTCCTGTGGTTCTTCCGACACGATGTGGATCACGTCCTTGAGGTGCTGGCCACGACGGAGGTCGATGACGCCGCGCAAGTCGCGGCCGCCGAGGCCGAAGCCGGTCATCACGGTTGAACGCACGCAATGACCCGGATTCGCGGATGAGACCACTGGAAACCACACCGGCGACGGCGGCCCCGGGCACACGCACCATCGATCCTCGCATTGCGCAGTTCCCCGTCAACTGGGTGATCTACCTGGGTTCGGCCATCTACGCGCGCGACTACTCGCCCGACAAAGCCGCGCGCCGCGCCTGCGGCGAATTGGTCGTCGCGGAATTCGAGCGGTCGCTCAAATCCTTCCCGGAGACGAGCATCGAGCGCGTATACATGTCGCGCATTCTCAATGTCGCTGTCGATCTGGCCATCGGTATTCGGACAAAAAAGGAAATCCGTGCCTCGCGCCTCGAGGACGCAACCCAGAATCGTGATCTGCACTATCAGCGGCTCGTCAAAGCAGAGCGCTGGCAGGGTGTCCTGCGGCTTGCGGCAAAACTCCTTTTGCTCTCCGGTTTTGGATACGCCGTCGCCCGCGCCGTCATCAATCTCAAAACCGGCGACCCGGTCAACGACACGAACGAGAAATGGGCCTCCGCGGCGTTCGGCATGGGCTTTGCATTGGTGGCGACCTATGTGCGGTCGTGGATCATCGATCGGAGAATCGGGAACCTGTTTCGGACTCACGATGACGAATGTCGTATTGCACACGTGAATTACCAGCGTTCCGTCACGCGTGAATACAAGTGGGCCGCCGATGAGGCGATCGACGCATGGGAGCGCATGACCGGTCAGCGTCCGGAAATCAGCACGGCAGCCATGCTCGCGCTGTTGTGTCCTCAGGTCGATTACGAACTGGAACAGGAAGAAGATATTTGAATATGATCTGATTGCAATGTTCCGGCGTGTATCAGCACGGTTCAATTCGGGTTATTTTTCGCATTTTCTGACTCCCCCCGCTTGAAATCCGACCTCTCGGTCGTGTCTAATCGAAATTGGAGGACGGCACAGCCCGAATGGCGGGCCGGCCGGTCAACTTTCGGCAACGCATGGGCGCTCTGGGCTCACATCGGCGCACTTGATCGTTGCATTTGAAGGAGGGTTGGAATGGGTCAGTGGAAAAGGTGGGGAATTCCCTGCGCATTGGCGGTATTTGCGATCGGCCTGTCCGGTGGTGTCAGTCAGGGCGCGATTGTCTATCAGCAATTGACGGACGGCACGCAAAATGGATTCTTCAGCGACGGAAACACGGGCGTCCAATTCTACGATACCCGTCTCGCGGACAACTTTACCCTGACCACCGGCACGAGCATCACCCAGGTGCAATGGTGGGGCGGAAGCGAGTTTTTTAACTCTGACGACATCCTGCTTAACACAAGCGCATTCGTCATCAGTTTCTACAACACCGCCGTTCCGACGGAACCACCCGTCTACACTGAGACGATTCCCATCGGGTCGATCACTGCGGTGCTGACCGGCAACGTCAATCTTGCCGGTGGCCTGGAGTACCTGTTTACCGCGACCCTTGCGGCTCCGGTCGCCATTCCCGGCGGCACGCCCTACAGCCTGCACATCGGCGCCATCCTCATCGATCCGGATGGCGATGCGTTTGCATGGCACACCGGTGACTTTGACACCTCGTTCTCGGCCGACGGAATTGGAGCCAACGTCAACGACGGCATCTGGGAACCCCAGACCGGACTTGATGGCGAGGATTTTGCCTTCCAGTTGTTTGATGCGACCTCCGGCGGTCGCTGCTGTCTGCCCACGGGTGATTGCCTTATTCAAAGCGAGGTCGATTGCACCACGAATGGCGGCACCTACGGCGGCGACAACTCGACGTGCGGCAACGGCTCGATTTGTCGCGGACGCTGCTGCGATCCGGGAGGATTCTGCGAAGTCACCGGTCCCATCGATTGCGTCGCACCGGCCACGTTCGGCGGCCTTGGCACCGACTGCTCCGGCGAACCTTGCATGGGCCGCTGCTGCGATCCGAGCGGATCCTGCACGGTGACCGGTCCGGCCGGATGCGTGGCGCCGAGCACCTTCAGCGGCCTCGGCACGACTTGCCAGAACTTCAGCATCTTCGGCAGCCCGAATCCGCCAACCGTCAATATTCCCACAACCGGCACGGGACCGGCAGCGGCGCTGCCCAGCGTAATTTCGGTCGCTGAGAACATCACGATTCAGGACCTGGACGTGCTCATCAAGATCGAGCACACCTATCGCGGTGATCTGGTGATCTGCCTGACCGGTCCCGGCGGCGGCCCGACCGTTCAACTGTCGACCGGCGCGGGTTGCAACGCCGGAGGTGACTGCGCCGGCGAGCCAAACTTGAACGCAATCTTTGATGATGAAGGCGTGGTCATTAACTGCGCCAGTCCGAACCTCTCCAACCTTGCCAATCCTCCGGTCCGCATCATTCCGGGTTCCACGTTGACCGCGTTTGACGGCCTGCCGTCGGCCGGCGACTGGACACTGAACATTTTTGATCAATTCGGCGGCGATCAGGGCGTTTTGCTTGATTGGGAATTGCACATGGACGACGGCAACGCCTGCCAGGGCGCCTGCTGCGCGGCCAACGGTTCCTGCTCAATCACGGGCGAAATGCCCTGCCAGCAGGCCGGCGGTACGTTCCAGGGCGCGGGCGTCGGCTGCTCGCCGTCACCCTGTGCCACCAATGGCGCATGCTGCGAAGACAATGGCTGCTCGATCCAGAGCCAGATCGATTGCACCGCATCGGGCGGCGTCTATGGCGGTGACAACAGCACGTGCGCCAGCCCGGCGCCGTGTCAGGCCTCCTGCTGCAAGCCCGATGGCAGTTGCGATCTGCGCACCATTGCATCGTGCAACGCCATCGAAGGCGGCTTCGCAGGCGCCCTCGGCAGCGCATGCCCGGCCGGTTCCTGCATGGGACGCTGCTGTCTGGCCAATGGCAACTGCTCGGTGGTTCCGGTTGCGACCTGCGCCGGTGTCAGTTCGCCTGGCGTCCTCAACTGCGACCCCGTTCAGGTCATTCAATTCGACGGCGTCAATATGATCATGGAAGACGTGCCGGATGGCGTTCTGTCGCAGAACTTCCAGATTGTCGAATCGCCAACGCCCTTGATCATCACCGATCTCGACGTGGACCTGAGCGCCATTCACACCTGGCCGGGTGACGTGCAAATCACAATCGAGCACCTGGGCACCAGCGTCATCGTTTATGATCGGCCTGGGGTCCCGGGGTCGACGTTTGGTTGTGCCACGCCGAACTTCAACATCATCCTGGATGACGAAGGTTCCGGCGGCCCGATCGAGACCGTTTGCAACGCCACCGCGCCGTCGGCTCTGTCGCCTCCCAACTTCACGCCCAACAATCCGCTGTCGGCGTTTGACGGGCTTGATGCTGTCGGCGAATGGACCCTGACATCGCGCGACTTCTTCACCGGCGGTGACACGGGCACGCTGCTCAGTTGGTCGCTCCACATTGGATTCAGTGGCGTTGCCTGCCCGGCCGGTGGTTGCACCTGCTTCGGCGATCTGAACGGCGACACCATCGTCGATGGTCGCGATGTCAGTGCCATGGCCGCTTGTGTGATCTCCGCGGGCGGCGCGGGTTGCGATTGTGCGGACATCGATCATGCCGGTGGCGTGACGGCGGCCGACATCGCTCCGTTTATCACGGCACTGCTGAACGGTGCGTGCGCACCCTAACTCGACGACAAGCGGCCGCGGGAATCGAAGGATTCCTCGGCAAGCGCACGGCAAGACGAGTGAGCAACATGCGGGCATCGTCGCGACACGCGGCGGTGCCCGCAGTCGTTACCGAAACGCGCATATGCGCTCACGAACGATTCGGGTCCACGAGAGATGAATTGCACGCTGTATACCGATAAGTACAGCTTCTGCCGTCGGTTCGATTTCACCGCTTTGGCGGCCGGGAACACCGGTCTCGTGTCATAAATCATCAAATCGCTTGCAATTCACCCGGCGAATCGTGTGTAATGGCACAATGTGGAGAGCACCAGCCGCATTCGAGGTTGACGCTCTTCGGGAGTGGGTCTGATCGCGCTGGGCGTCATTTTCGCGAGGACTCATCAACAGGCGACGGGGTCGTGCGCACAGGTTCAGCCTGGGCAAGCGCGCCAACGGATTTTTGTTGACCGCTAGTGTTTGGGCGATGGCCTTTCGCATGATCCGGTAAACGCTCGCTTTGTGGAAATGAGGTGTCCTTTCATGGCAGTGAATAGCGGGCCGCGTACGCTCGCTGGTCTCCAATCGGAAGCCCCGAGGTGCGCGGGTGAGCATCCGGAGGCCTTGAGGTCGTACGGTGATTCCACCGTACCGATCACAAGCTGGGCGAGTCTGGGAATCAAACGGGAGAAGAATGAAATGGTAAGTGGAAAGTTGAAGGGCTGTTCCGGGTTGATCGTTGCATTGGGAATTGTCGCGTCGATGGCGATGCCGGCTTCGGGCCAGAATATCAATATTGACTACGATGTGACGTTTGGCACACCGTCGCCCGCTTATGGCGCGGGGGCGGCACAGCCGGGAATATGGAACAATCCAGCCGGTGGAGTCACCACGGCGCAACCACTGGTGGACATCACCGGCACGCCGACAACCGCCACCATTCGCATGGTCGCCGCGAACTTCGGCCTTTCGTTTGACAACGTGGGAACATCGGGCGACGACCAGGCCTTGATGGACGACGGCCTCGACCTCGGCGGGACGGGGTCGACGGACACATTCCTCATCGAGCATCTCTCGGCAGGCACCTACTCGGTCTATACATACGCCTGGGCGCCGGACAGTGCGACATACGTGACATCTGTCGATGTAAATGGCACTGGTCTTCAGAATTGCGGCGGCGCCTGGCCGGGCGCTCAGACGCTGGGCATCACCTATACGCAACATGACAACATTGTCGTCCCCGCCGATGGAACCATCACCATTGTTACGGCGACCGTCACGACGTTCTCCACGATTACCGGTATACAACTTGTCGGTGGCGCCGCAGATCAAGGGCGATGTTGCGATATGGGAGGGGGCTGCACCATCACAACGGAAGCGAATTGCCTGGCTCCGAGCGTTTTTGGCGGCCTCGGCACGAGTTGCGGCGGCGACCCATGTCGCGGTCGCTGCTGCGACACCGCAGGTGGTTGCGAAGTGACCGGGCCGGCAGATTGCGCGGCGCCAAGCGTGTTCGCCGGACTCGGCACGAATTGCAACGGCAGCCCATGCATGGGCCGCTGCTGCGCGGCCAATGGAAGCTGTTCGGTTGCACCGGTCATCACCTGCAATGGAACCAGCACGCCGGGCCTGTTGAATTGCGACGCCGTTTCGGTGTATCAATTCGATGTCAACATGGTTATGGCAGACGTACCTGACGGCGTACTCTCACAGAGTTTCCAGACCATAGAGTCGCCCGGTCCAATCATCATCACCGATTTGGATGTTGACCTGAATGCCTTGCACACCTGGCCGGGCGATGTGCAGATTACCATCGAACACCTGGGTACAAGCGTCATCATCTATGACCGTCCCGGGAATCCGACCTCGACATTTGGCTGCGCCACCGACCACTTCAACATCATTCTCGATGATGAAGGCACAGGTGGACCGATTGAAACGGTGTGTAATGCCGCCGCGCCGTCCGCTCTGTCTCCGCCCAATTACACGCCCAACAATCCCCTCTCGGCGTTTGACGGGCTTGACGCTGTGGGCGAGTGGACAATCACATCTCGCGACTTCTTCACCGGCGGCGACACCGGCACTCTGGTGAGCTGGTCGCTCCATATCAGTTCGGACGGCCCGGTTTGCCCAATCGGCGGCTGCACCTGCTTCGGTGATCTCACCGGTGACGGAATGGTCGACGGCCGCGACGTCAACGCCATGGCCGCCTGCGTCATCTCCGCCGGCGGCGCGGGTTGCGATTGTGCGGATGTCGATCACGCTGGCGGCGTGACGGCGGCCGACATTGCTCCGTTTATCACTGCGATGCTCAACGGCGCGTGCGCACCGTGACGTAGTTTCGGCCCTGGGGCTATGCGTTCCGGAAAACGACCGGCCTCAGTCGCATCACGCAAGTGAGTCCCTGGCGGGCACTGTCGCAACACGCGGCGGTGCCCGCCTTCGTTTCAGATTAAACGGGGCACCGCACCAGGGGGGATGCCGGGTTTACGACCGTCTGTCCAATTGGTCAGCCTGCGTGTATAAAACCCGCATGAAAGCACTCATCACCGGCTCCAGCGGACAGATCGGCACCAACCTCGCCATCGCCCTCATGGCCCGCGGCGACACGGTCGACGGCATCGACATCCGCCCCAACGCATGGACTCGCGAAATCCCGACGCGCATCATGGACCTGACCAAGGTCAAGCCCGCCGAGGTCTCTTCCGCAAAGGACATCGACGTCGTCGTCCACCTCGCCGCCCATGCCAAGGTCTTCGAACTGGTCGAGCATCCCGATCGGGCGCTGGCCAACGTGATCGATTGTTTCACCGCGCTCGAATTCGCCCGCCAGCGGAACATTCCGTTTGTCTTCGGCAGTTCGCGCGAGGTCTATGGTGACATTCACCACCACGTCACCGAGGAAAAGTCCGCCGACTTCGTCGTCGCCGAAAGCCCCTACTCGGCCAGCAAGATCGCCGGCGAGGCCCTGATCTACTCGTATGGCAGTTGCTACGACCTGCCGTACCTCGTGTTTCGCTTCTCCAACGTTTATGGGCGTTACGACAACGATCTCGATCGCATGGAACGCGTCATTCCGCTGTTCGTCCGCAAGATCGCCCGCGACGAGCCGATCGTGGTCTTCGGCAAGGAGAAGGTGCTCGACTTCACCTATGTGGATGACTGCGTGCAGGGCATCGTGCAGGGAATCGACGCATTGGTCGCGCGGCGGGTGCACAGCGAGACGATCAACCTCGCATATGGTCGCGGCAGTTCGCTGGTGGACATGGTCAACATCGTGAGCCTGGCGCTCGGCAAGACGCCGAAGGTCAGCTACGAACCGGCTCGCCCCGGCGAAGTGACGCGTTACGTCGCGGACATCGCCAAGGCGAGGCAGTTGCTCGGTTACGACCCGCAAACGCCCTTGTCAGGCGGCCTGCCCAAGGCCATCGCCTGGTATCGACAAACCGGCATGATCTGATGCCGTTCCCAGGTGGGTGGCACATTTCAATTATCTATTCACGCATCGACTGAATTGCCTCAATCATGGCGCCAGCCGGCAATCGACAAAGCCGGTCACGTCCGCACCGTTGGCGAGTCCATCGCCGCTGATATCCGATCGTTCAATGTGATCCGGGTTGATATCGCTTCCGAGCAATACGGCGATGAAGATCGTCTGGTCGTCACCATCCACGTCGCCGTCTCCGTCAATGTCGCAGAGCGGAATGGATGCCGAAACCACGGTCAGCACTTCAGACGACATGCCGGGGCTGGCGAGCGTCTCGCCCGCGGCGTCGGCGGCGAGCATGGCCGCAGTCTGGTTGGTGAGGATCGGGCCCGAAACGGCCAGCGTGCTGGTATTGATTCTGATGAGCTGGCCCGACACGGTCCGGACGTAGTTGCCCGCTCCGATCGTCGTGGTTTCATTGGCGCTCAACACCGTGAGCGTTGAGGCGTCGGCACTCAAAGACATGCCGACCGGGTTCGCGCTGACCGGGATGGTGTTCGTCTGCGTAAGCGTGGTCGTATTCAGTACGCCGATGCTGGGCGACGTGCCGAAATTGATGACAAAGGCGCGGTTGGATGCAGGAAGCGCCACGGTATCAAATGGCTGATCGCCCACGGCGATCGACCCCACCACAGCGAAGGGGTCTACGGGGCTGGGCCGGCGAATGACGTGTACGAGGTCGGCATCGCGGTCGGATACCAGCACCTCGTCGCCCTCGGGTGACCACGACACGCGCGTGATGAACGTCCCCAACGGAATCATCTGAGCGACGGTCATGGTCGCGGTGTTCACCAGGTCGAATCGATCATTGAACGCGCCGGGCACGGCGAGCAGCGTGCCGTCCGGCGAAAGCGCGATCTGCGAGTTCTGCGAATAGGCATAGCCGACGCCGCCCATGTCGGCGGTGAGGGTGATGCCGCCGACGAAGGTGTTGGTGGCGAGGTTCAGTTTGCGAACGCCGTCGCCCGATGCGACCTGCGAGAAATACGCAAACGCCCCGGCGGGGTCGATCTCGACCTGCGCCAAGCGCGTCGCGGATGGAACGGCGGTGGTTGCACCGGTCGCGAGATTGACGACGCTGACCGAGAAGCCGTCGAGATTCACGCCGACGGCCCGCGTGTTGTCGGGCGTGATTTCGACTTCTCCGGGTCGCGAGTCGAGCGTGCCGTAATGCAGTAGCGAGCCTGTGGCAGTGTCGAAAATGGCGAGATTGTCGCTGAAGAGATTGCTGCTGACGGCGCGATCACCATTGGGGCTGACCGCGGCATTGCGGGAAATGTCGCCTTCTGGGGTGTTGCAGGTGCGCCCGAAGAAGAGCTGTGCGGGGGTGGCGTCGGTTTCGATGACAACCATGTCGTCGCCAAACGTGGGCCACGATGCGAGCACGGCGCGGTCGGCAATCGGGCTGACGGCGCCGCGCGTACAGGAGACCGTGTTATTGGGTGTGCCGTGGAGCGTGCCCGTGGCGAAGTCGATGACCGCGCCGGAGAAGCCAACACCAATCACGCGCGTGCCGGCCGTGTTGACAAGCAGATTCTCCAAATTCGCGGTGGCAAGGGCTGGGCTGAACGTGTCCGTGATGAGGTCGAGCCAGCGTGCCGCATTCTGAAAGGCGATCACCGCGCGTGTTCCCGTGGCATTGAGAACGATGGGGCCGTTTGCAAACGTATTGCTGCCCGGGCTGTTGATGGTGCGGACGACCGACAGCGTCGTGGGATCGATGATGGTCGTAATTCCATTGGAAGCGAAGTGGGATACAGCGATCACCGCGCCATCGCCGCTCACGGCCGCGCCGGCCGGGCTGGCGGCGGTCGGGATGTCGGTGCGAGCGCCCGTGGTGTAGTCGATGATCGCGACAAGACTGTTGAATCGACCTACAAAGACGATTCGGGTCGCGTCCAGGAATCGCACGGGGCTGGGAAAATTCAGATCGACCACGCCTGACTCCACCCCAAAGGAAGTGACTTGCGTATACGACGGTGTTGCGATGCTGCGTTCCTCGACAAGGGTCGACATGCTGATGACCCGAAGCGTGCTGTCGATCATGCAGCCGATGAGTGCCCGGGCGCCGTCAGGCGTGATATCCACCGTGCCGGGTGCATCTCCCGTGGCGAAGGTGGTCTCGGCGCCAGTGGTCGTGTCGATGACCGCAAACATGTCCTCGGTGAAGTAGGCGACGACCAGTCGGGCTCCGTCGGGGGTGATGTCCATGGCAACCGGAAGCTCGCCGGACAGGGCGTAAATTTGAATGGGTAGGTTCGTGGTTGCGTCAAAGCGGACGATGTTGCGGCTGGCGCGATGAAGTATGAAGTAGGACGCCCCGCTGGGGTGATACTCGACGTCGGTCGGCGCGTCGCCCTCGGGGTCCGTGCCGATGGGCAGGTCCTGCGGCGTGCCGCCGTGCGGAGTCGGGGTGTCCGACACCGGAGGGCCGAAGCGGATCATCGCGGTGGCCGGGGCGATGACTTCGATCGCAGCCGGTTCGCCATCGGGCGAATCGATCGTGCCCACGACGCGACCCGTCGCGTCGGCCGAGTCAGTCCAAACATAGGGCGCGAGTTCAGGCGGAAGGTCAGCAAGCACGCGGGGGGTGGCAAGGCTGAGAAGGGTGGCAGCGGCGAGAAGCACGGTGGCGGTACGCATGATTCGTGTCTCCTGTGGTGTTGGAGCCATCATGATACCGAAAAGCGGGCTTGCATTCCCGAATTTGAGATGTCCGGGTGCAAAAAAATTGGCGCCGGTCGCGCTGGAAAACGGGGGATAGGCGGGTTGGCCGGGAATGCGGCTTGTCAACCCCAGGAATCGTTCAGCCGAAACACGGGGCCGTTTGCGCGCATTACCCAAGCATGATTTCGACAAATGGAGCAATATCCCGCCCATCGGTCGTGCCGGAGCAATCCGCGTCGGCCCGTTCGACGTGCAACGGATCGGCGTCCGCGTCAGTCAGCACGTTGATGAAGTGCCCAAGATCGGCGGCGTTCACGTCGCCGTTGTCGTCCAAATCGCCCGCGCCGGGGCAGCCGCGATAAAGTCGGATGTCGTCAAAATTCACTTCGACGCCCGGGGCCTCCGGCGGGCCGGCGATGTTCAGATTGATCAGTCGCACGGTCAGCGGCTGACCGATCTGCGGATGGCCGGCGGGAATCGTCGTGCTCACCCGCGTGAAGCGGAACTCGCCTTCGGGAATCGCGCCAAAAAGCGAATTGTTGTCCTCCAGAACGACCACGCCGCCGGCCAGCAGTTGCAACCGGTAGCCCGGAAATCCGTTGAGGTTGAAGAACCCGAATACATCGCACGGCGGGGGACCGACCGCGCTGAGGATGTTGCCGATTCGTCCCTGCAGTGTGTAGGTCTCGTTGGCCTCCAGCACGGCCGGCAGATTCTGAAACAGACCGACGGGCCCGCCGCCGGTGTCGCCATTGAGAAAGATGAGCGAGACATTCACGCCCTCCGGCGCTCCGCCAACCGGATAAAACGGCGACCCGTCGGCATGGACGCAGCCGACGGCGTCATTGCTGCCGTCGAGAATGCCGTTGGGGTCATAGTTGCTCCACGCCGTGGGTTGAAGTCCCGCGAAGCAACCCGGCGAGACAAAGTTCGCCTCGAAGCCGGCGTTCAAGATCGGAATCGGCGTGCCGCCTGGCGGTGCAGCCCACGCCTGAGCGGCGATCACCGCGATACACGCAATGACGATGGCCGGCGCAAGGCGCACGGTGTTGCTCATATTCCTCCTCCGATTCAACGACCAACCGGCGCCGCACGATGGCGACGACGCAACGGGCTGACGAGTTCGATGGGCGATGTACGCCTCGCGCAAATGCGGCGATTGCGGATCGCAGACCCTTTCATTCTAGTAGACGCATCACCCGCCGCGATGGATACCCGATTATGGGTCGCCCAGGCGGGAAACGTCGTCCCATTCTTGCTCAGGAGGGCGCTGGAAGCGACCTGTTCGCAGTGCAGTCCGGCGGCTACAATCCGGACCATATAGCCCGCGGGCGTAGCTCAATGGTAGAGCACTAGCCTTCCAAGCTAGACGTTGCCGGTTCGATCCCGGTCGCCCGCTTTGTAACTACTTGAAAGACAGCAAGTTAGGTCGGATGCATCGGCGGCCTTCGCCCTGAAGGTCGCGAGACTCCATGGTGGTACCACATTAATGACTACATCTTTCAATATATAAGCAACGCAGCATTAGATGGCGACGATCACAACGAACGGAAAATTGCTAGCCTGCTTGGCTTAACCACTCTCAATCGACCGCCGGATTTCGCAGGAGTGGGGCCCGCGTCTACGTAAACGACGACATGAAAAGATCGAGACAGAGCGGTCGAGGTGCGGATCGGTGCACGAGGACGAGATCCCATCTTCCAAGATCAGATGTGGTATTATTGCCACAACACGCAAAAAAGCGCGTCGCCGACGGTGGCCCGCCACGCCTCCCGCTTCAGTGCAGTGTCAGGGCGATCCTGTTCGCCGGCTCGCAGCGTTTTTTTTTTTGCGATGAACGTCCATTCGTTCCAGGGCGCGCGACACCGCCATGATGCTGGCCGCGACCCCGCTGCGGTCACGCGGCTCCGCCAAGGTGGCGTCGGGCTGCTGATCCGGCACTGTTTGCGGCCGCTCGAGGGATTTGCCGGTGTATTGGGCCGGCATGCCTCCGCCGTGAGCCTTGGCCGCATACGACCCCGTCTCACGACGCCGCTTGAGCAACAGTTTGATCCATGCCGGGCTGACGCTGAATCGCTCCGCGATCTCCGCCTGCGTCTCGTCGCCGCGATCCACCGCCCGCACGACCCGCTCCCACAGGTGTTGCGAATACGCTCCCATGCAAATGTTATCGAACAAAGCCATGGCCAAACGTGAATTGCTCTAGTCTGTCGTAATTCTTGAAGATCATTGAAAAGTGACAGTTGAATTATTTTCGTAACGCCAGATTCTGACTCTCCATCTGCGCCTCGTTGGCGGGCAGATTACAGACAACCCTGAATAATGCAGTTGGCCATTGCTTGAACGTCCTGTCCATCGGTGAACCCGTCTCCGTTCAGGTCCGATCGATAAACAGCACATGGCGGAGCAAGGCCGGAATCCAGCAGGGCGCCGATGAAACAGGGAAGATCCACGATCGGCTCGAGCATTCCGTTTCCGTCACAGTCTCCTCCGACGGTCTCCGGACAAGGTGAATCGATGGCTGTCAGGATCACCTGGGTGGGCGTATATGACACTGCGAAGCCCGGCGCGCCGGTCAATGTTGCGAATGTCCCGATGATTGAGTCAGCCGTCAAAATCGCAAAAGTCACACCGGTGCTGGGCGAGTAACCGCCGGTGGTCCGCACGTGCAGGTTGCCGCCGAGGGTGGCGGCTCCGCCGACCTGGATGAGATCAAAGAGGCCCGGGGCCGCACCGCCGATTTCAACTTGCATGCTGGCGGCCGACTGCTGCACATAGGTGCCGCTGATGGTCAAGGTACCGGGGGAGAGTCCCGCCTCGATGGCGCCGGCGGTATTTTGAATGTTCCCTGAAATGGTCCCCACGCCAATCAGTTCGCCGCCTAGAAGCTGGTAGGGCGTGTTGTTCGTAATACTGAGGATGCCGCCGTTCAGAATCGTCGATCCGGAGGTCTGGATGTGGGTCAGGCCGTTGGTGCCGGTCAACTGCAGCGTACCGGCCTGGATGTTGACAATCCCGGAATTTCGAAAGTGCGTGAACAGGGCACTGGTGTTTCCCGCTGACTTGATGAGAGTGCCGTTGTTTGTAAACGTCGTGTTCGCGCCCATTCCCAGGGCCGTGCCGGTGTTGCGAAGGTCGACCGTTCCAGAGGGTAGGTTGTTGAAGTTGCCGCCTGATCCGCCGCTGAAACCGCCGAAGAAAGTGGCGAACGCTGCGTTGTTGAATGTGCGGAAGAGGCTTCTGGAGCTGGCATTGCCCTGAATCGTTGCGGGTCCGTTGCAGGTGATTGTGCCACCCGCAACGATGGATCCTCCGCCGGTGCCCCAAACAAATGAGTTGTTAATGGTAATCGGGTCGGCGCCTTCGATGTTTCCCTCGACCAGGTTCAGCGTGTTGATGCTGGCCGGTTGGCCGGTATTGAAGCGCACCACCATTCCGCCTTCGGCATTCAGGTCACCGATGGTGACGGTGTCGAACGCGAGGGCGGGGCCGGCCATGGGTGCCTCGAAGCGCGCAGTTCCGGTGCGTAGATGCAGGTGTTGACCATAGCTGGTCACGTCGGCCTCGTTCGTGAAGGTGCAGATACCGCCATCCACCGTCAGCGAGTCCGCGATGTTCACTGCGCCGCGAATGTTGGCATTGGGATTGAAGAACCGAATGTCGTCAGCGGTAAGGCTTGAAGCCGGGGTCATTTCGTGCGTACCATTGAAACGCAGGAGCGTTCCAGGAAGCCCCAGGATCGTGCCGGTGTTGGTGCCGCCGCCGCTGAAATAGATCTCGCCGATCTCCGCGCGGACCACACCCGAGTTGTTCAGTCCGCTCAACGATGACGCCGATCCAGTCCCCTGGGTCTTGACGATCAGGCCCGCATTGGTGGACGAACCGCCGAACAGACCGGTCGAGTTGCCGCGCAGCTCGACTGTTCCTGTCGCCAGGTTGTTAAATGAGCCGCCGGACCCAACGCCAAAACCGCCAAGGAACGTGGCGAACGCAGCGTTATTGAAGTCCCTGAGGAGATTTCGAGAACTGGCGTTGGCCTGAATTGTGGCGGGGCCAATGCAGGTGATTGCTCCGCCGGCCAGGATGAAGCCGCCGCCGGTCCCCCAAACAAAGGAAGTGTTGACCGTGATCGGATCGGCGCCATGCAGGTCGCCTTTGACGAGATTCAGCGTGTCAAAGCTCACCGGCGCCCCGGTGTTGAAGCGAGCGTCTTTGCCTCCCTCGGAAGTCAGGTCGCCAATCGTCACCATACCAATGGTCGGCGGGGCACCGCTGGAGGGCGCTTCAAGGCGTGCAGAGCCTGCATTTACGCGAAGATGCTGACCATAGCTCGCGACGTTGGCCTGGCTGGTGACGGTGAACGTGCCACCGTTGATCATCAGCGAGCCCAGCACGGTCAGATCGCCCCGGACAAAGCTGTTGCCGGATATGCCTCCAATCCCGAGAGAAATGTTGTCGCCGTTGAGTCTTGAACCTGCCAGAAAGTCGTGCGACCCGTTCAGCCTGAGCTGCGTACCCGGATCGCCGCGAACTTCGCCGCCGTGCGTGCCGCCGTAGGACAGCGTGAGGTCTCCCGTGCGGTTGAAAATCAGCCCGGAATTGAGCACGAAGGAACTGATGGAGGCGTTCAGCGTGCCGGAGTTGCGAATCAGCCCCCCGGCCACGTTCACGATCGTGGTGGGCGTGCCCAGGAAAATCGTGGAATTGCCGTCGTAGGTGTACGTCACGGGAGCACCGATCGAGAACGATGATGAGTCCGCCAGCTCGAGATACTCGTCGTCATGGATGTTCACGATGCCGTCAAGGATTGAGAGGTGGGCGCTGCTTCGCAGTTTCGGCACCGCCACGGGCGATGTAAGGTCCAGACCGCCGTAGACATTGACAGTGCCCGGTCCCAGTATTTCGAGACCCTGCCAGCCCAGTTCGCCACCGACATCCAGGGAGTTCATCACCCGGAGCGTCGAGGTCGTCATAAGCGTCAGATCGCCGCTCACATAGGATGGTTGATTAATGCGCAGTTCGGGCGACGAGCCCTGGATTCGAAAATCGATATCGCAGTTCAGCGTTTCGACCTGCCTGATATCCTCGCGAAAGACAACCTCAGTTTGCGGCGTTCCGGCCGGGATACAAACGTGGTCGCCATCAACCGGCACCGCACCTTCCTGCCAGTTCGCAGTCGCGCCCCATTCCGGCGATTCGACGCCAATGAAGTTCTTGATGATCGTCGCCTGGCACTCGTCCGGAATGCCGTCGCGGTTGCAGTCGGGACTGTTGCCCTGAGAGATGTCGCATTCATCGGGCACATAATTGCCGTTGCAGTCGAGCGATAGACCGCAGCCAACGCCATCTGCAAAGAAGCACACACCACCGAACGAGCAATCTGGTGTTCCATCGCTCTGGCAGGCAAGGTCGCACAAATCCAGAAAGCCGCTGCCGTTGCAATCGACGATGGTGAACGGACCAAAGACGCTCCAGCCTTCCGACCAGTTTCCGGCCGCATCGCAGGCCTTGATGCTGAAATAAAGACTGGCTGGTGAGCCCCATCCGGTGACGCCGGCCAGCCTGCAATCGCTTGCTTCATAAACAGCCTCGGCCACTTCGTCCGGTTCCACGCCTCCGACGGTGGTCGAGATGGCGAAGCTGTAAGACGTGGCGCCGCGTGCGTCATCGGGCGCCGGCTCCCATTCGAAGCGCATGCAGGGAAGCGCTCCGCCGACACCGAGCGGATGGGTCGACGAGTTGCACACCGTGACGACGCCCGGAGGCTGCGAGTCGGCCGGAAATCCAGATACATAAGCGGCGCCTCCGACGTTGAATGCAGTGGCATACAATTTGGCGGTTTCGAGTGGGTAACGTTCCCGGAATTCGTCCATAAACTGGGGCAACGTGGTGGGAAGACCGCCGGCCAGTGTGAAAAAGATCGGATTGGGCCCGAGGCAGAGCAGATCGCGGATGCCGTCGCCATCGTGGTCGTCATGCGTCGAATCTTCGATGTCGCGCAGCAGCGCCGCGACAAAGCCCTCGGTCCTGAGCGGATCGTGCGACGTGCTATCTACGCAGCAGATGCCGGTTGATTCGTAGTCGCGCGTGAAGAGCGCCGTGTAGGGCGCGCCGCCGGGCTCGAACTGGTATCGGTTGGGGAAATCGTTCAGGACGACATCCGCGAGCCAGTTCGGCCAGCCCTCGTTCCATGCATCTGTCTGTGTTTCCCGGCACCAGCCACAGTGACCGTCGCCGGCCGGCCATGCTCCGCCAGGGGGTGTGCAATCTCCGACGGGCGAGCCCTCGTCACAGATACCATTGTCGTAATTCGGCGGCGGGGGCAAGTGCAGGCCGCAGATGAAATGGTGGCCGAATTCATGGACCGCCGTGTCCTCGTCCCATCCATGTCCGTTGAACAGGTGAATTTCCTGCGGCCCGGACTGGTAATGCGACCACTCGGCCACCGGCCACACGACGTGAACCGGCTGGGCGGTGTATTCCGGGTGCTCAGCGATATACCGCTTTGTCCGAATAATACTGTTGAAGATATGGAGCGCCGGGTGATCGGCAGCGCTCTGCGGCATCAGAATTCCATAGTGATGGGTGCTGCCGTTGAAGTTGGATATTTCAGGTGTCTCCCAGAAGTAGTAGTCATCCTCGTTGGGATCGATGACCCCGGTATCATTGAAGTCAGTGGCCACGACCATTAACTTCAGGTCCGGGCCTGAACCATCGTCGAATACGCCCGCGTCGAGTGTCGACGTCGCGAAGAAGCCAAACTCATCTGTCAGGCCTCGCCACATGAGGTCATTCGCAGAGGTCGTATCGACATCCCAAAGCTCCACGACGACGGAATCTGCGCCGACCGCAATCGGCGGCGAGTCTTCAGGATCGTTGAAATCGCCATCGGGCGGATTCGAGCGATCGACGCCGGTTCGGTTGTACATGATTCGCCCATCGACGATGAGCGATCCGCCATGAGGCACGGGGCCATCGCCGTTGGCCGCCGGAGCTTGAGGCGGCGCCATCCCTTGTCGGCCGTTGAGGTTGTTTGTTGCGGCAAGCAGTCGCGATTTGCCTTTGTTGGCAAAGGCCGTGGGCCCGATCTGGTACTGGCGCCGCACGCGCCGGCCGTTGTAGTTCAGCTCCAGTGCGAGCGGCTCATCCGCATTGGCAGGGACCGCGCGGAAGGGCACACGATATGTCCCGGCGTCGAGGGGCTCCCTGGTCGCGGGCGGGTCGATTGTGACAACCGTCCAGCCTTCGCCGACCAGTCGAATGTCGCTGACCGTTCCCCGTTGATAGACCACGACCACGAATTCACCGTGGTACTCCTGCCCGCTGACGGCCTGCGTTCTGTCGCGCGGCATCTTGATGGAGACCGGCGGACCCATGTCGGCGTTCGCGGTTGTCGTGCAGCACAGGCACATGGCCAGGAATCCGGCCTTCATCAAGAAGGTGTCACGCCGCGCTGGTTGGCCGATCCGGGTGCAATTTCGTCTCATGTCGTCACCTTGTTCAAGTCTGCACAGGCTGCGATAGCAACACCCGATCCCATGGGCTGACCGGCGTTCCAGGAGGACGCTGTTGCCGTGTTATTTCGAGGAATCACTCGGAATCGGGTAGAATGCGGGGTACGAACTCGATCCCGGCCGATCGTCTCGTCGGCAATACGAGAAGTCGGCCCCATGCTCATCAAATTTCGGGGGAGATTGCGGGCCCATGTCCCAAGAGCATTCCAGCTCAGCAATCGATATGGCCCGGGCCGCGGCGACGGGAGACCGCAAGGCTGCGGCGGAGCTGCTTCCGCTGGTGTATGACGAGCTTCGCCGGCTGGCCCAGGCCCGGCTGGCCAAGCTTCCGCCCGGGAATACGCTTCAGGCCACTGCCCTGGTTCACGAGGCCTATGTCAAGCTCGTGGGAAAGTGCGACCCCGGCTGGGAGGGGCAGGCCCACTTTTTCGGGGCCGCGGCCGAGGCCATGCGGCAACTGCTGGTCGATCAGGCCCGCCGAAAAAAAAGTGTGAAGCACGGCGGCGGGCATTCTCGTATTGAGATTGAATCGATCGACGTGCCGATGTCGGTCTCGCCGGACGACGTGCTCGCGCTGGATGCGGCACTGGAGCGGCTGCAAGTAGACGATCCTCGAAAAGCGCAGATTCTGGCGCTGCGCTGTTTCGCGGGATTCACCCGCGACGAGGTGGCCGCGGCGATCGGTGTTTCGCCGGCGACCGTTGATCGAGATTGGCGCTACATCATTGCGCGGCTCTACAAGGAACTCAAGAGCACAGAATACAAGCCATGAGTTCATTCGGATCGAGCAACCGGTATGCGGCTGTTGAAGACGTGTTTCAGCGCGCCATGGATCTACCGCGCGATCGGCGCGCCGAGTTTCTCGCCGAGTGCTGTGGCGGCGACAATCAGCTTCTCGGCGAGGTCGAAGAATTGCTGACCAGTTACGAAGCCGCCGGAACGCGATTCGAGCAGCCAATCTACGGTCCGCCCACCATGGGCGATGGTCCCGACCCGATCCGCATCGGCGAATACGTCGTTTGTCGTCGACTGGGCCGGGGCGGCATGGCAGTGGTTTACGAGGCCGCTCAGGAGCAGCCGAATCGACGGGTGGCGATCAAGTTGATCCGCCCCGACACATTGTCGGAAAGCTCGCGAAGGCGATTCGACATAGAGGCCGCGGCCTTGGCGCGACTGCGTCATCCGGGCATTGCCCACATCTATGCCGCCGGCATTGCCGATGTCGTGTATGCGGATGGCCGCGTTTCGCAGCAACCCTACTATGCAATGGAACTGGTCGAGGGCGAGTCGCTCGTTCGCTATGCAGTCAGCATGAAGCTCGCTGTCGAGCAGCGGCTCGATCTGTTTCTCAAGGTCTGCGACGCGGTTCAGCACGCCCACCAGAACGGCATCATTCACCGCGACCTGAAGCCGGCCAATATTCTCGTGAACACGGCAGGCCAGCCGAAAGTCCTGGATTTCGGGGTCGCGCGCGTGACGACTGACGAAATCCAGACGTTTACTCAGCATACGTCGGCCGGTCAGCTCGTCGGCACGCTTGCCTACATGAGTCCCGAGCAGGCCCATGGAGATGGCAGTCAGGTCGACACGCGCACGGACATCTACGCGATCGGGGTCATTCTGTACGAACTCCTGGGCGGAAGGCCGCCGCACGATCTGACCAACCTCGCGCTGCACGATGCGATTCGCACGATCTGCGAAACCGTGCCCGCGGGTCTCGCATCGATCGATCGGAAACTCCGGGGCGATCTCGATACCATCGTCGCCCGGGCCATCGAGAAAGATGCCTCGCGACGCTTTCAGTCAGTCGCCGAGTTTTCCGCCGATCTGCGCCGCTACCTTCGCCATGAGACTGTCACCGCTCGCCCGCCGAGCGCCATCTACGTCCTGTCGCGATTCGCGCGTCGCAATCGCGGCCTCGTGATAGGCGCGGCGCTGGCGTTGGCGGCACTGTTGATCGGCGCGATTGGCACCGCGACGTTTGCGTGGCGGGCGTCACAACAGGCGAAATGCGCCGCGGCCAACGAGGCCCTGGCGCGCGCTGCTGCAACCAGGTCTGAGGCCGTGGTTCAGCTGCTGCTCGATGTCGTCCGAACGCCTGATCCGGAGCTGGCCCGCGGACCGGGCTTCACGGTGCGTGAGCTTCTGGACGAAGTTTCGAGCCAGATCAGCGAACGATTCAGTGAGCAGCCGGAGATTCTGGCGGCGGTGCGCGCCGCAGTCGGCAATACGTATCAGGCCATCGGACTGCAGGAGAAGGCGCGTCCTCATCTTCAGGCCGCCCTGCAGATCCGCGAGCAGTTGTACGGCGAGAACCACGACGACGTCGCCGAAAGCCTGCTGGCCCTGGCCGGGCTGCAGGCCGAATGCGGCGAACTTCAGGCGGCTGATGCGCTGCTTCAGCGGGCGCTATTGACGCGGCGTCGGTTACTGGGATTGGAGCACCCACGCGTCGCGGATGTACTGGTGGAGCTTGCCGCGCTTAAAGAAGATCAGCATCTCAATGCGGAGGCCGAGCAATTGTGCCGCGAGGCACTGCGGATTTATCGAATGTCCGGAGGTGACGATGCGCCGGGGATCGCCAGGTGTCTGGAGCAACTCGGCTACCTGGACCGCGCCGCCCGGCGATATCCCGAGGCGGAGCAGAATCTGCGTGCCGCGCTCGACCACAACCGCCGGCGATTCGGCGAGCGCCATCCGGCGGTCTTCTTGAGCATGAAGAACCTGGCGGCATTGCTGCGGGTTATGAACCGCTACGACGAAGCCGAGACGCTGTATCAGGCATCACTAGCAGGGGCGCGCGAACTGCTGGGACCGGACCATCCGCACGTTGCCCTTGTGTTGAACAGCATTGCAAACCTGCGTGAAAGGGAAGGGAGACTCGACGAGGCCGAGGCGCTCTTTCAGGAAGCCCTCACGATCTACCGGAAGTCCTACGCCGGCGACGCCGTGAGCATCGCTGTCTGTCTGCGAAACTACGCGTTGCTGCTGTCGAAGAAAGGCGAACCGGCACGAGCAGCCGAGTTCGCCCGCATGGCGCTGGAGATGCGCCGTCGCATGCATCAGGAAGCGCACGCGACAGTGACGGCCGGCATCAGCACCGTCGCGACCTTTCTGGCGGCGGCCGGCGACGTCACCGAAGCCGCCGAGCTATGCCGGGAGGGAATTCGCCGCGCTCGCGCAATGACGACGGACGATCGCTGGATCCTGGGCAGGCGGCTCTATGACTTGGGTCGCCTGCTTATCGCGAACGGCGGTACTTCGGAGGAGGGCCTGGTGCTCCTACGCGAAGCCGAGACGGCCCTGCTCGAAGCGCAGGACATTGCTGCAAAGTACTATTCGACGAATCGATCGCGCATGTACTGGGTCGGCGCGACGCTGGCGAGTTTGTACGAGAAAGGGAATCAACCCGAACTCGCCGCACGCTGGCGCGCGACAGCCGCGGCCGTGCGCCCGGACGCAATCGCCGGTCCGGCCACAAGTACCTCCACCGACACTGAGGATTGATTGTCGAGGCGCCAACCGGTGGCTGCGGTTGGAAATCAGAGTGCCGTGGTTTCGGCATCGTTGCTGCAACGTGCTGGGCGACGATCGTCCGATAACGCTCGGCGCCCTGAGCAAGCTGGTGCGCCTGTTACGGCTGCTCGATCGGCTGAAGGAGTCCGAGTCGCTTGGCACTACTTCGCGATGGAGCGCGTGACTGGCGCGCCATTGATGGAGAGTATTCGCGAGCAGAACCTGTCCATTCGCGCAAGGCATTCGCTCTTCAAGCTCATCTGCGATGCCGTGCATTACGCCCACCAGCGCGGCGTGATTCACCGCGACCTCAAGCCGTCGAACATTCTGGTGACCTCCGACGGTCAGCCGAAAATCCTCGATTTCGGTCTTGCTCGAGTTAATGACCTGGAAGCCACGCAGATCTCCGTTTCCGGAGCCTTCCAGGGAACGATCGCCTATGCAAGCCCCGAGCAGGTGCGCGGCAGGCCGGACGACATCGATGTTCGCGCCGATGTCTATTCGCTCGGCGTCATCCTGTTTGAGTTATCAACCGGCGAGCTTCCGTACAAGACAAATGGCGTAACGATGGCCGATGCGTGCCGGGTGGTCTGCGAGGAGTCACCGCGCCTTGCAGGGTCGATTCGTCGCGAATTGCGCGGCGACCTCGAGACCATTGCCAGCAAGGCGCTCGAGAAGGAACCTGCGCGGCGATATGACAGTGCCGCGGCCCTTGGCGATGACGTCGGGCGATTTCTGAACAACCAGCCGATCCTGGCTCGCTCCACCGGCGCTATTTACCAGTTTCGCAAATTCATCAGTCGCAACCGCATCGCGTCGGCGGTTGTCGGCGCACTGCTGGTTGGGCTGGTCATATTGGCCTTGGTCAACGGCTGGCTGGCAGGCCGCTACGCCGACCAGCGTGATGCCGCAACGCTTCTTGCAACCGAGGAACGAGTTTCGCGCCGATCAGCCGATGAGGTCGCGGACTTTCTTGAATCGGTCCTCTCAGGCGCGAATCCGTTTGCAGCCGGAAGCCGCGAGCCGACGTTGGGCGAGATCGTCAGCAGCGCGGAGTCGCGCCTGGTTGAACTGAAAGACGAGCCGCTGGTCTATGCGCGGATATTGGGGTCGCTGGGGAAGGTCCAAAGTTCCCTGGCCCACTACAAACAGGCCCGCGAACTGATGGAAAAAGCGCTGGAGACGCGGCGGGGCGCACGCGGGCTCGATCACCCTGATGTTGCGGCGTCACTGATCGACCTCAGCGCGCTGGCGACGGAGACCGGCGATCACGCAGACGCGATTTCCAAGGCCGAATCAGCGCTGGCGATCATCGAGAAAGCCCATGGTCGCGAGCATAAGGACACGGCGGCCGCGCTTGAGTCGCTGGGTACCGCCCAAATTCGGGCGAGAAAATTCGACGACGCGATGGCGAACTTTCAGGCGGCTCTGGATATACAACGCAGCCTGGGCGATGGCGAATTGGCAGCCGTGGCGAATTCGCTGATCAATCTCGGCTTCGCGTTACATGAAACACGTCGTACTACGGAAGCGTTGCCATTGATGCGCGAGGCCCTGGCAATCCGAGAGCGGATTTTCGGCGATTCGCATCACGTTTGTCATGCGCTACAGAGCATCGCGCATTTGACCTTTGGGTCCGACAACGCTGAGACGGAGAAACTGCTCGCGCGCCGACTTGAGATATCGCAACGCATATACCACGCGAAACATCCGGCGATCGCCGATGCCGCAAATGACCTGGCTGACCTCGTCCGCCAGCGGGACACACAGGCCGCGGCCCTGCTCTACAACGAGGCGCTCGAAGTGCGCCGCGCGTCGATGGGGCCCAATCATCCGCTCGTGGCCGCCACGCTGCACGATCTCGGGAGCCTTTGCAATGACCGTGGCGACTTCGCGGGCGCGGAGATTGCTAATCGCGAAGCGCTGGCAATCCGCCGAAAACACTTTGGCGAACGGGACGTACGCGTTTCGGACAGCTTGAACAGCCTCTCGGTGACCTATCAGCGGCTCGGGAAGTTTGCTGACGCGGCCCCGCTGGCCGAGCAGGTCGTCGACATTTGGCGAGAGGTTTATGGGCGAAGCGATGCCAAGCTTGCCGTGGCCCACCAGAATCTCGCGAGCATCCGGGTGAATCTCAGACAATTTGAAGCGGCCGAGGAGCAGTTGCGTGCGGCGGACGAGATCTATCGATCACTCAATCATCCGCAACTGGCGGCGGTGATGCGAATACGCGGCGGCGTGCACCTGTTCCACGGACGAATGGATGAAGCCGAGGAGAAGTATCGCGAGGCCGTGGCCATCCTTCGCGCTCACCCGCAGCCCCACGCCATCCAACTGAGCGATGCGCTCAATGATCTGGGGATTGCACTTAACTTGAATGGCAAGGTGGAAGAGTCACGCGAAAACCTCCGCGAGGCCATAACGCTTCGCAGCAAAATATTCGCCCCCGGGGGACGCGGCGTTGCTCGATCCGATGCTGAATCTCGCCGAGCTTCAACTGCGTGAAGACGATGCGATCGACTTCGAGCTCCTGAACGGCATCGCGGCGATCGAACCCAAGTTGACACCAGGCAGTCCACCGCGTGGGAACCTCCTGGGGTTTCGCGGGCAGCAAGCCCCTAAAGACGATCGCGCCCAGGAAGCAATCCCGCTGTTACAAGAGGCCCTCAGCATTCACGAAACGAGATGGGGCGCCGATCATTGGCGCACGGCGATCACTCGAGCCCGCCTGGGCCTGGCTCTAATGCGCATGAAAGACGTTGCAGCGGCCAAGGAGGCTCTATCCGCAGCCGCACATGTGCTCGACGGTACACTTGTTACGAGTCACCTCAGGACGAGGGAGGCAGTCAGCGCTCTCCAGGGTCTGGCTGAGTCGGCAAGCCAGACAGGCTTGTAAAACGATTCTGACACGGACAGGGGTAAGTGACCCGGGTTCCGATTTAATTCGATCTTGGAGCGGTTCGAGGCGCTGCGGCCATCAGTGCTTTGGCTTCGACGGATTGACACGAATTGTCATGGAGCCCGAAATGAGGCCCAAATCGGCGGTCGACGACTTCGTAAACGACTGCGGCGGCTCAACGCCAGATGTTAAACGGTCTTGTCGCCGCGTTTCGGATCTGGGATCAGTGATGACACCAATCGAGCCCATGACAAATTGTGGTGGCATTAACACAAACCGCGACGAAACGCGTCAAAATGCGGCGATTTGCGAAAACCGAGCTTCTCGCTAGACTCCTGTCAACACAGGCTTTTCGAGCCAATTGGCAAAATGCAACGCGGGATTCCAAGCCAGACGTTGCCGGTTCGATCCCGGTCGCCCGCATTGCTCGTTGGCCTTCGTCTGAAATCAGCGATCAAGTTGGCCGGAATAGATGCATCAATGTGATCCGCTCGATGCCAATCGACTGATATCTCAACTTCGCCATCTGTATTAGAACGGATTGCGCCTGGCCGCAGCGTCCGCGCTCCGTGGCGGACGTGTGCGTCGAGCATTTCGTCGGCCCCCGCGGAGGGGGGCTGCTGCGCAGGCGCGCAATTTGCTCGCGTGAATGATCACGGCTTGCGGGCGAACAAACCTGCGTCTGAATAATCATCCGAACAGCCGGCTTAACCCGCGGGATTCGGATTCACTTTCAGCAGATCGTACTTCACGCCATAGCGATAAAGCAGGCCGACGACGTTGTTGGGCAGTCCCTGGAAGCCCGGTGTGCTGGCGTGGCCCTTGTGGAAGCCGAAGTTCGGGCGCACCGTTTCGGCATGTCCGTCGCCGAAGGCGATGTTGGCGCGACCCTGCAAAAAGTTGGTGGTCGGTCCGCTGGTTCCGCTGGCCGGCGAAACACCGGGGCGTATCTGCATGGGACCGTGCCGGGCGACCATCTTGTCGCCGCCACCGTTGCCGGGCTGCGTGCCGCCCCAGAAGTTGCCCTCCATGTGCTGGTTGTTGCAGCCGTCGCCATGTTCCTCGACAAAGATTGGCGCATCCGAGGGGATCACGTGGGTGCCGCCGCGATGGGTGTCCTTGGGGATGCGATCGGGCGAACGCAGACCCATGCCGGCCACCATGGTGTAACTGAATTTGCCGTTGCCGGCGCTGATGACCTGGTTCGGCACCCAGCGGCCCTGCTGATCGGACGGACAGAGAATGATCTTGTCATTGAGGAAGTACGGATAGAGCGTACCGAAGCGCGGCGCAGCCATGAAGCCCTTGGGGTTGCCGGTCCAGGGGTTGTTGGGGTCGCCGGCGACGAAGGCTCCAAACTGATCGCCGATGCCCAGCCAGTCGATGCCGGGCTGATCGGTATTCATGCCGCTGAAGCTGAAGTTGTCGACGCAGGCGGGATAGACGCTGTGCACCACGGCGTAGGCCTGGGCGGCGCGGCCCAGTTCGCCGATCTGATGCTGGCAGATGACCGTGCGGGCATTCTCTCGTGCGGCCGAGAGGCTGGGCATGAGGATGCTGATGAGCAGGGCGATGATGGCGATGACCACGAGGAGTTCGATGAGCGTGAACGCAGGGCGCTTGTTCATTTTATTACTTCCTTTTGCTTCGCACTCCGACTTCAAGATCCGATTGCGGCTCATTCCAGCAGCGCGGCCGCAAATCCAGTGACGTCTCCGCCATTCACGGCGGCATCCAGGTTCATATCGCAAACTGCGATTGGGCATTCGGGATTCTGAGCTGCGTAGGCCGTGGGATCGCTCAGTGCCAATACGAACAAACTGATATCGGCGATATCGAGGACACCGTCGCAATCTGCATCGCCGCGCGAGCGGACCGTCAGCGTCGCCGCGATGCCGGTGGTCTCACCGCAGGGCGAAAGGGCGACCAGGTCGTAAAGACCCGCGTCTGATGCTACGACCGGGTCGATCGTCAGAACAGGCGATGTCGCGCCAATAATTCGACTTCCGTCAATGAGATCGATTCCGTTCCGCCGCCATTGCATCGCTGCCGGCGGCGTGCTTGTGACCGTCGTGGATAACATCAGGTTGTCGCCGGCCAAGACAGTCTGGTGACCCGGACCAATTACCATCGGAGGACCGTTGCCGATCGCCCAGCACACTGCCTGGTCAAGAATGCGCTCTGCCGAGTCCGTCGCATTCAACCAACTGCTGTCCTGGAAGAAGGCAAATACGCGCCGCGCCGGTGCGACGTAGCCGCCCAGCAAGGCCGCGCCAGTATTGGCCGTCAGAATGCTGTAGTCCGCGGGAAAGCCGTCGCGCGTCGCCAGCACGCTGGCCCCTCCGGCAACTGTCCCGCGCCCCACGCTCATCGTTGCCGCGGGCCCAAACACCGCGAGCGGCCCCGTCGCCAGACCCTGCGTAACCGGATGCGAATTGTTTAATACATCGATCGAAGTGATGGAATCGACTGTCGCGCCAGAATCGGCCAACGCCTCTCGCGCCGTCTGCAGCAGGGCTTGCTCCCAGAAGACCAGCGGCACATTGACGGTGCGGAACTGACCGGCGACGTTGCTGGCAGTAATGGTTGACGAGACAACGACCAGGTCAAATTGTGCGCCAAGCTGTGCGGCCGAGGGCCGATTCGCCGGTTCATCGTCGAAACTGCTCACCGAAAAACCGTGCTCGCGCAGGTGGTCGGCGACCGCCGCGTCGGCGGCGGCGGGGGGCATCGATCCGCCGATGATTGCGACGGTCGGAATCTCGCCCACGCGCACAAAAGCATTCTTCTGCTCGACAACCAGGCCACTCGCGGTTGTCACTGACAGGCGAACGTTGTAAATTCCCTCATGGGCATAGACATGCGTCGGGTGTTGCAGGTTGCTGGTCGCACCATCACCGAAGCTCCAAGTCCAGGCCGTCGGCGAGGGCGCGTTCGAAGTATCGGTGAAATTCACCGCGAGCGGCGCAGCCCCGGTGGTGACATCGGCGGTAAAATCCGCAGTGCCCACGAATCGAACACGCAATACCTGACCGCCGACGTCGGTCGGCGAACTGTATCCGACATCCTTGTATAGGTCCGTGAAATACAGACCATCCGGCCCAGCCGTCAGCCCGACACACGAGGCCTTTCCCGGCCCGTTGTATTCAATCAGCGGTGTGGGCCCGCTGACCAGGCCACCCGAGGCGTTCAGCACGAACTCAACGATCCGCTTTCCGAGCGGCTGGGCGCCCGTGCCCCAGGTGGGTCCTGATTCACTGACGAATAGATGATCCATTTTCTCAGCCGGGAACGCGCTGCCGCCGAATGTTTGAGTTTCGATGAACACACCGTTGACCGGGCCGCGCGAGGGATTCCAGTTGTAGATCGCCAGATTTGCCATGCTGGCGTCGCTGCCGCTCCAAAGGTAATTCGTTCCCGGAGTCACCTTCGCAAGACGGTCGACGCTTGGCCCATTCTCAATTTCATAGTGGAATCCGTCGGCCGCGCGCCACGCTCCTCCGAATGGGTTTCGAAAGCCGTATGCATAGACGTAATCCCGAGAGTTGATGCCGTCCGCGGCGTTGTAGAACGGATTGTCCGTCGGCGCGGTGCCATCCAGATTCATCCGCAGGATCTTGCCGCGATACGACGCCAGATTCTGCGCCGTGGCCGCGGTAAACCCATCGCCCATGTGCACATAGAGCTTGCCGTCCGGTCCGAATGAGAAGTTCGAGATCTGGTGCGACTGTCCTTGCGTCTCGCCCACCATGTTCAGAATCGTGGTCTGCGTCGCAGCCGTGAGCCCGCCGTCGTTGCTGTGAAAGCGCACCACCTTTGGATAATGTGCGCCGTTAGGCGGGGCCGAGTCATAGAGCATGCCCGCGAAAACATCGCCCGTTGCGGCATCCACCGCGATCCCGGCCAGCCCCTGCTCACCGGAGCCGGGAAACAGACCGGTCGGCGAAAAGTTCAATAGATTCGTTGCGTAATTGCTGACGACGCCGTTCCGCCGAACCACTTTGATGGTGCCGTACAACTCTGTGACATAGAACAGCGGATCCTCTGGGTTGGGCCCCGCGTTCGGAATAAAGGCGATGTTCACCGGCAAGCGGAATCCGCCGGCGATCACATCCACTTTGTATCCGGGTTGCATCGGCACCCACGGTACCGGCGGCGTTCGAGCCAGCGTAGAAAACTCGGGTTGCACCTGGCCAGGCACCGCGACATAGGTGCCGCCAAACGACGACACCCAGAAAAGCGTCTCCTGCCCCGGCGCAAGGTTGATTGCCGGCAGATACACCGTGTGCACGTCGCCGTGATGGTCGTGAAACGTCCAGTCCGACTCCGGCATCAGCAAACCCGGCCCGCCTGACTGCGCCGTCGCCCGCACCCGCGCCGCGACGTGGTTGGTCAGTCCCGCGGGATTGATGATCTGATTGGATGAGCCGTCGTTCCCGCGAAATTCCAAAAGAAGATCGCCGTTGGCTGCCTCCAGCCGAAGCGTCGGCGCCAAGACGCCGCCACCCGGAAAAATGAGCGGCGCGTTGAATGCATCGGTCAGTGCGGGCGTCGGCGAGGCGGCGACATCGTCAAGTTCCAAGGGAAAGACCGCAGATGCTGTACCCGTGGTGAAGTATCGCCCACCCCACAAGCTCCATTGCGTCGCCGCATCTCCACTGCTGTCTTTGTGTCGGCACCGCACAAGATAATTGGCGCTCGCAAGCAGGCTTGTCCGGCCGGCGTGAGAACCCATGAATGTTCCATCGCCGAAATGCGTATGCAGCCGCTCAACGCCGCCGATGCACTGAATCCGCCAGACCATCTCGCCGGGCGAGCCCACGGTCCAAATTTCCCAGTCCGTGCAGGCGTGCGTGTCGCCGACATCCGCGTCGGAGAAGTTCGTGCACTCCATGTGCACGTCTTCGGGGTTGACGATCTGTCCGTCGGTCGCCGGTTCGGTGACAGCCGGCGCATTGGGCGGGGCATTGGCATACGCCGCCCCGGAGGTGACGCCCAGCGCGGCGACAACCGCAATCACGCGGATCATTCTCGAATACACGGAGGTTTGCATATTCTGACAAGTATACCGGCGGGCGTCGAATTGCTCGACGCCCGCCAGTGGTCCAACTCAAAGTGCTTACGGAATCAACAATTGGGTGAATAGACTGATATCGCGACCGTTCACCAGAGTGTCAGCATTCATGTCGCCATTCAAGATTGGGCAACCGGGGTACTGAATGCCATAGCCGGAAGGGTTGACCAGGGCCAGCACAAAGGCCTGCACGTCAACAGCATTCACCACGCCGTTGCAGTCCATGTCGCCCAGGGGCGAAACGCCAACCTCGACCAGGGCGAATCGGGTCGTGGTGGCGGCCACGCCCACGTCGTTCCACAGGCCGTTGCCGAGCATCTCAACGTAATCTTCCTCTCCGGTCCCGTTTCCATTGTTGGGTTCTCCGCCGTTCCAGTTGGTGTATTCCACCGGCTCGCCGTTGAACCACGCAAAGGAACCTTCCACCGCGACGTCGTTGAGCCCGATGAACGCCCTTCGATCGGCCGCGAAGTTGCACAACAGCACATTGGCTCGCACCCACTCGTTTTCGTCGCCATCGTTGATGGTGACGAGGTGTCCGCCCAACGTATTCACCGCATAGGCCTCGGCGTCAGTTGCAGTCAGGCCTGATTCCAGCAAATAGTAATCGTGATCGTTCGCCGGGTTATTGATCGGCCCGCAGACGACCAGCGGCTGAACCCCACGACGCAGGTTCACCGTCACGTCGCCGCTGGAGGTCCCGGTGTTAAAGAACACGATGAAGTTGCCCCCGAAGGTCGCCGCAAACTCCGTTACGGCGAGGTAGTAAGTCCCCGCGGCCAGCGTCAAGCCATCGCGGCCATCGTATGGAAGACTATCGAAGACCGGATCGCGCGTGCCGCGGCCATAGCTGACCTGACTGAGATTGCCGGAACCGTCGTTGTCATCGACGGTGACCAGTGTTCCCGACCCGTCATCGCGGTACACGGCGATCATCGTGTCGAAGATCTGCGAGCCTTCGCTGTCGATATCGAGGAACTCTCGTGGCGTGGGTGACGCACCGTCCACCGGCGTATTCAGTACAAACTTGAACCAGACCACACCGCCTGGACTCAGCGGTTGCGTGTTCGTCACCGGCGACTGACCCAGGATTCCCAGATCAACAAACGCGCCCGGCGGCCCGCCCGCAGGCACGGTTCCGCGTGACAGTCGCACAACGGTCGTACCGGACTGCGTCGACGTCGTCGTCACATTGAAGCTGGAATTGAATGTGGCGTTGAACCCCGTCACCGCCAGGTAATAGACGCCCGCCGTCAGGACGCCATCGCGGCCGTTGTAGGCCAAACCATTTCCGGGAGGCGAACGCGGGACGGTGGAGTTTCCAAACGTGAGCGCACTGAGGTTGTTCGTCCCGTCGTCGTCGTCGATGGCCGGCGTCGCGCCATTCAGGAAGACACTGCCCGACGCGGTGTACAGAGCAATATGCGTATCGTTGGTGCCGGTCCAGATTGTCCCCTCAGTGTCGATATCCAGGAAGTCGTTGACCTCTTGATTGCTGGCCAGCGTGAATCGGTACCAGCGGACGTCTCCGATGCCCTGGAAGTCATTGATCGTCGTCAGGCCGATGCCTAGCACACCCAGGTCGTTCAGCACCGAGACGGTGAAGCTCGCATCGGCGCCAAAACCATCCGCCAGGGAGTCCGTGATGGTATAGGGCAGCGAAGTGGGTCCGGTTGGCGCTCCGACCGGAACAACGAAATCCACGCTCCAGATGCCATCGTTGGCCGCGGCATCTCCATTATTCCCCGAGTCATTCAACGCGACCGCCGCGCCCAGATTGATGGGCGAGAGATTGGCCGTGACCGAGGTGATGTTGGTCGACTTGATTCCGTTCAGCGAAAGGTTCACGGTGTACTTGCAGGTGATCCCCTCGAAGGCCTGGGGTGGCGTCACGGCTGCCGCGGGATGATTGACCGTCAACTCCGGCATGTTCCCGAAAAATGTGTTTGTCAACGTGTCAGTGACCGCAAACGGCAAGGTGTAGGGCCCCGTGCCATTGCTGAGCGCCACGCGCACGTTTCGGCTGTAGATGCCGTCGTTGGCGGCGGTATCGCCATTGATGCCCGAGTCATTGAGCGCCAGCGTGTTGCTTTGTCCGAATGCCGATGCATCCATCGTGACCGATGCAATGCCCGGTGCCGGCGTTCCGCCGGACGACAAGGTCACGGTGAATTTCGGTTCACTGCCGATCACGACTGCCCCAGGCGTCACGCCGCCGGGCGGGGCAATGATCGAGAATATGATGTTGCCGTCGTCGGTTCGATTCTGAGCATCGGTGACAAGGAAGGGAAGTGAGAACGCGCCCGGGAAGGTATTCACCGGGAATGACACGTTGGCGCTCCATCTGTTGTCATTGGGCGTCATGTCACCGTTCACGCCGCTGTCATTCAGTTGGAGGTTGTTCGACAGACCGGCTGACGAACCATCGACCACGACCGACGTGATGTTGTTCGGCGTACCGCTGCCGCGTGATACGGTCACGACCATCTTTCCGGTGCTACCGGCAATCAGTTGATTGGGCGTGACTGTTCCGACGCCGGTCGGACCGAAGTTGAGATCAAAACTCGCAGGATCGCGCAGCACGGCTGCATAAATTCCGAATGCGGAATTGGTTGTCGCCTGTGCGGGCGTGCCCGAGCCGGCGATCGGATTTTCAAAGGTGATCGCCGTCAGGTGCTTCCCGGTCATGTCGCCAAGACCCGAGTTGATCAACGAGGTGGTGGAAATGATCGCCTCGTCAACTTTGAGCCACCCGCCGGACTCGGCCGCGCCGACATCGTCGCCGCGGTCTGTGTTCTGTGTTGCGCGGAACGTGCGCAGAACGGTCTGCACCTCGAGCCCCTGTGTCGGGGTTGGCGGCGGCATGACGCCGGTATTATTCCAGAACCAGTCCGTGGCCTTGACGGTCACCACGATGTCCGGATTGTCGGAGAAGGACAGTCGAACGTCGAAGCTTGCCTGCGGCGGCGTGTGAGTCGTGGAGACGTCGCTGGCGTGATAGAGAAGTCCGATTTTTGTATTCGGCCCCATGACCGCGTTCAGGCTGGTCATGCTGGACGTTTGCGGACCGGTGTGGTCTACATTGTCCAACCACAGCGGCGATAGCCCGTTGTTACTTGTCGAGCCGGACGACGGCGGCGACGCCTGTGCCGGCCATAGCGTCCCCGGGAATGAGAACATTCGTGCGCCGTTGGCGACGACGTCGCGGTTGCCCAGGTGCACCATGTCGGACTGCAATGGCTCGCCATAGAACGTGTATACCATCCCTTGAGTGCCCGCGAGGCCGCTGCTATTTCCCTGGTTCAGTGTGCCGGACGAACCATCCAGCAAGAGCCCGCGATCAGCGATGGCGCGGAAGCCGTTCAGATCGGCGCGGTTCTCATGAATTGAACCGACGATCGGAGGCGTCGTACTGTTGCCCGTCGGAAGCGTGCGCTCCGAATCGCCGTGACAAATGCCGTTCCAATTGAATTGAATGGGCATGGTGATATCGACATGCGCAGGGTCGTCGATGTGCAGCGTGTAGCCGCCTGTAGCATTGTCTTTGCCGGCCACGCGAATCAGATAGGTCGTACCGTTGGTCGCATTCCATTGAACCCGTGACTGCAGGAGGCACCCGTTGTCGTCGCAGACGACAGCCGCGCCGCCGCACGACGTGTAGACCGCAATGGTCGTGTCAACCGAGGCGCCACAGGTGCGAGCCTCCACCAGGTTGTTGCCCGTGGCGACATAGGAGAACCACAATGGGTTGGTGTCGTTTCCACCACCGCATGCTGTAGGCGCAGCACCCAATAGGGCATGCGCCGTGTCCGAGGTCGGCACGATCGTGTCGCCGGCCGAGACCGGAAGCGGTGTCGCACAATTCGAATGGGCCGGCGACCCGGTTCGTGCGGTCACCGAGTAGATCGAGTATCCACGCCCGACGCCCAGTCTCGACACTTGTCGTGTCGCAGTGGCGGCCCCTGTGGTGGCGTTTAGAAAGGTAAACTGCGTCGGCGACGGAATCGTCGCAACGGCATAGGTTCCGTTGTATCCGTCCGCTCCAACGCCGGAGATCGTCACCGCCTGGCCGACCGAGAAGCCATGCGCCACGGACGTAGTCGCTTGAGCGGATCCCGCGCTTGGCGTTGACGCGGCAATGGCCGACACCGGCACGGTGTTGGCGAACATTTGTGCGGTCGGAGTTGCCGCGGCGACCGTCGAATTGGCAAAGCGGAACTGATTTGTGCCATTCAGGGCCGTGATCTTGTAGTCGCCATTAAAGCCCGCGTTGCTCACGCCGCTGATTCGGATCGGCATGCCCACGATGTAACCTTGATTCGATGCCACCGTCGCGGTCGCAGTGGTCCCGTCACCTGTTAAGGCCGTGATCGTCGTCACCGGCCACTTGGGGTTTCGAAACGTGATGCGCGTCAGATTCTGACCGGCGACATTCGTGCCCGCCGCGATGATCTTCGCGACGCTGATGATCGACTCGGTCACGTTCAACGCGGGCCCGCCGCCGGGGCCGTTGGTGTTACCCGTGCCACCCGGCTGCGCTGCAGCGAGAAACTGGTCAAAGGTCGGTAGCGACGCCGAGTCATTATTCTGCACGCCGCGGAAGGAGTTCCAGGTTTGCCGCGCGGTGATCGTGCCCGTCGCGGAACCGGGCGTTGTGTTCGCATACGTGAACTCAGTTGCCGACGGAACTGAGGCGAGTGTGAACGTGCCATTGAAACTCGATGGGCTTGCACCGGCGATGATCACCTGTTGGCCGGTAGCAAAGCCGTGAGCCACCGAAGTCGTCGCCGTAACAGTAGTGCCGGACCCATTGAGGGAGACAACGCTCTCGGTGTTGGAGTGCTGAATGCGACGCTGCGAAACGACGAATGGGCTAACCACCGCCGCGTCGCTGCTCGCGCCAAACCAGTCGTTGGCGCCCAGACGCGCCGTGACGTGGGTGTCCGTTGAGCCGTTGTTGAAGGTCAGAACACAATCGTAGTGTCCACCGCTGTTGCTGATCATGTGCAGGACGCCGATCTCGGTGGCCGAATCGACGGCGATCGGGCTTGACAGGACGGTGACCTGGTCGGAGTTATGGTCGCAGGTCGCCGCAAGAATCTGAGTGCCGCTCGTGGCGCCGGTCGTGGTGTTGGCGAAGGTAAACGTAGTGCCGCTGGTCGGGGCGATCAGGACATATTGACCGTTGTATCCTGCAACGCTTGATCCGGAAATGTTGACCGTGTTGCCGACCGCAAAGCCATGTGCCGTGGCGGTTGTCGCCGTTACATTTGTGCCGTTCCCGGATAGTGCCGTCACGATCGGCGTGCTGGTGCTGTTGCAGAAGATCGAGCCGGTCGATGCCCCGGTCGTCGTATTTGCGTAGGTGAAGTGTGTCGCATCCGGAATCCCGGTGATCGTGTGGGTGCCGCCATAGCCGACGGGATTCGCGCCAACGATGTTGACGATGCTTCCGACTGACAGCCCGTGCGGTGCGGCAGTCGTAGCCGTGACAGTTGCGCCGTCACCAGACAGCGCCGTCACGTCAACCAGTGGCGACCAGGCCGGAGCGTTTCCGGTACTGGTTCCCGCGTTGGCCGACGTCTCGAAACCACGATCCCAGACGCGCGACCCCAGGTGGACCACGTCCAGTCCGTTGGCATTTGCGTTTGGCGACGTGGTGTTGCTGTATCCCAACGGATTGAACAGTCCATAGGAGACACCCGTCCACCCGATCAGCGGCTGAGAACCAATGGCATTGCGATCGCTGCCGTCCCAAAGGAGGCCGCGATCGGCGATGGATCGATAGCTGATGACATCGGAGTTTCCGTTGCCGGCACTAACCACCGCTTCGGTGGTGTGCGCCATGCCGTGAAAGTTGTAGTTAAGCGGTATTTGATGATCGACAACTTGAGCATTTGCTTGCGTGCCGAATGCCGAAATAGTCAGTACGGTGGCGATGATCGCCAACTGGCGAAAGCGAGCGTGGGTCACGGCGAGGTCCTCCGAATTGGGTGGTTTGGGCATGTGGGATTCGCGGGACACGCTTTACAAGTCGTGCGACCCGCATGCGTCCGTGGCAGCCCGGCGCTCCGGACGAGTGGCTCCCGGCCGCCATACTAGTCAAGTGGGGAATTGAAATGCACGCGGATTTGAGGGTGTTTTGGCGATTCCCGGCGAAATGTTACATCTATACAACAAATGTCCTACCGGTCATCCGCCCGCTGACACGACCCCCAGCCGGTAGTCCGTGGGTGTGACTTTTGTCATCGCCTTGAACACGCGGCAGAAATACGCTAGGTCGTGATAACCGCAATTCAATGCAATTTCCTTCAACGGACTCTGATAGGTCTTGAGCATGAACTTCGCCCGGTCGATTCGCACGAGCGTCAGATAGTCGCTGAATTGCATGCTCCCTTCGCGTCGGAATAGCCGCGATACATGATTCGGCGTCAGTCCGAAATTCCTGGCCACCGATTCGCGCGTGATTGGGCTTTGATAGTGTTCCTGCACGTAAAGGCACAGGGCCTCGTAGGACCTCGCCGCCTTACGCGAATGCGTGGCCACCGGGCTGGTTAGATTCTGCAAACAAGCCCGCAACAGCGACTCCGTCACCATGCAGTCCAGCGGCGCATTGCGCGGCTGCAGGGCGATCGCCGTCAGCGCCGACAGCAGATGCGGCGTGACTCCCTCATGTGATCCCAGGCTCGTCTTCAGCGCCTGCGGAGGCTCGTCGCCTCGCCCGTCGTGCGATACCAGGCTTACCCCGATGTGCGACTTGCCAAACAGAATCGTGAGCACCCGCACCGGTGTTGCCCAGTCCGGACGATTCCAGCAATTCCGTCCGGCGAAAAGCGCATCGCCGCGGCTCACGACGGTGCGGATCGTCTGCGCGTCGTGTGCAACTTCCATGTGCTGGCGGCCCGAGAGCGGCACCGATAACCGCGGGAAATTGGTGACGTAGGCCAGCGTGGGCGGTGCAATTGTGGCTTGCGCAAAGTGCACCCTGCGGATGTGCGTCCGTTTTAGATAGCCGGCCAGTGCCTCGGCGATCGTAGCGCGGGCCATCTCGGAGTTGACGACCATGGGTACATGCTCCGTGTGCAGAATGATACATTAATCCCATGAATGCTACATCATTGCCGTTTTGTGATCCCGGGTCGTATCGGGTAGTGTAGGGTCAGGTGGGAGCCGCGCGATCGCCGCGCAGGCGGCTTCGTTCATATGGTTGAACAACTCAAACAAATCAGGCAGCATTTGCTGACGGGCGTCTCTTTTGCGATCCCCTTCATCGCCTGCGGCGGGATCATGATCGCTTTCGGCATTGCATTTGTGCCGATGACCGATCAGGGTCCCGACTTTGACAAGGCCCCGACGCTTAAGCTTATTGCCGACATCGGCGGTGCGGCGTTCAAGTTGCTGCTCCCGGTTCTGGCGGGCTATATCGCGTACTCCATCGCCGGCAAGCCGGGCCTCGTTCCCGGTTTCATCGGGGGGTATCTTTCCGGGGAGATCAACGCCGGCTTTCTGGGCGCGATCATCATCGGTCTCATCGCCGGTTACATCGTCAACGGCATCAAGCGCATCCCGGTCTCGAAGTACATCAAGCCCATCATGCCGATTCTGATTATCCCGATCATTTCTTCCACGATTGTCGGCGTGTTGATGCTCGAGGTTCTCGGCATCCCCATAGCCCAACTGATGGTCAGGCTCGGCAAATGGCTGACGGAGATGCGCACCGGCAATGCCGTCCTGCTCGCCATGATTCTCGGTGCGATGATCGCCTTCGACATGGGCGGACCGGTCAACAAGGCGGCCTTCTTTTTCGGCGCCGCGATGATCAAGGAGGGCCACTACGCGGTGATGGGCGCCTGCGCCGCTGCCATTTGCACGCCGCCGCTGGGCCTCGGCTTGGCGACGCTCATTCAACGCGGCTTGTGGCGCGAGGAAGACCGTGAAGCCGGTATCGCCGCGCTGGCGATGGGCATGATCGGCATCACCGAAGGCGCAATCCCCTTTGCCGCCTCCGATCCCTTCCGCGTCATTCCCTGCATCGTGCTCGGCTCAATGACCGCCGCGGTCATCGCCATGCTCGGCAGCGTCGGTAATCACGCCCCGCACGGCGGCCCCATTGTCCTTCCGGTGATTGATCATCCTATGATGTATATTGTCGCGATACTCGCGGGCACCGTGGTGACCGCTGTCGCGATCAACCTGCTAAAATCCGTTGCCCACAAGAAGCGCGAACCCCAACTCGCGGAGGCCGCCGCATGAAAATCATCGCCGTCACCGCCTGTCCCACGGGGATCGCCCACACCTACATGGCCGCCGAGCAGTTGGAAAAGACCGCAAAGTCGCTCGGCCACCAGATCAAGGTCGAGACCCAGGGCGCCATGGGCATCGAAAACGAACTTTCACTCAAGGACATACGCGAGGCCGACATCGCGCTCTTCGCCGTCGACATCGAAGTCGAAAAGCGCGAGCGGTTTGACGGCAAGAAAATCGTGCAGATACCCGTAAAGGAAGCCATCAAGGATCCCGCGGCAGTATTTGAAAAACTAAAGATGTGACCGTCTAAAACGGTCTGGGCAACCTCGCTTCAGAACCCACCACGCAAGTGGTGGACGATCGCTTTAAAAACGGCGGAAGGACCGACACCTGACCGCACGCATGAGCACATACGAACACGCATTCCGATGTCCACTGGCCAACGGCCTCCACGCCCGCCCTGCGAGCCGGCTGGCCGACGTGGCCACGCGCTTTAAGTCTGAGATCACCCTGACCAACGAGCGCACGGAGGCCGTCGGCAATGCCAAGAGCGTCCTTGCCCTCGTCGCCATGGACGTGCGCCGTGGCGACGGTTGTCGCGTACGCATACAAGGCGCCGACGCCCAGCCGGCCCACGCCGCAATGCGCGAATTTCTCTCAAACGTCATGCCGGTTTGCGATGAGCCGCTGCCTGCGGCCGATGCCGAATACGAGGTCGATTTGCCTTGCTCGCTCAAGAAAGTGATCTCAACGGTCCACGTCGGCACTCCTGTTTGCGCCGGCATAGGGCAGGGGCCCGTTGTGATTGTGGGCGGCCTAACGCTTCCCGACGAACTGGCCTCGGCGCCTGCGGCGTCGATTGATGATGAGCGTCGCAAGGTACGTACCGCGGCCGCGGCCGTTCGCGCTGCTCTTGAAGGGCGGCTCGCGGCGCGCCCCAGCGAGGTCGAAGCCGGCATCCTCCGCGCCCACCTTTCCATTGTCGGCGATGTCGCTTTACATGATTGCATCGATACAAACATCGCCGAAGGTCGACGATCGGCCGCCTTTGCCATCGTCGAAGCCGGACGCGCCTTCGCCGCCCAGCTCACCGCCGCCGGGAGCGCCTACATTCGCGAGCGCGCCATCGACGTTGAAGACATCTGCATGCAATTGCTCGAGCACATCGGAGGCGACGTCGGTCGCGTCGGCGATATCAAGCTGGTCGGGCCATCGGTCATTGCCGCCGACAACCTTACCCCGCGGCAGTTACTTTCTCTCGACAAGCGACTCGTCGCGGGGTTGGTCCTTGGCCACGTCGGGACAACTTCGCACACAGTCATTCTTGCCAGATCCTTCAACATCCCCACGATCACCGGCCTGTCCGACGTTCGCACACGGCTCCCTGCTGGCGCCGAGGTAATCGTCGATGCCAACATCGGCATCGTCATCCCGCAAATCACCGACCCCGTACGTCGTTACTACGAGCGCGAGCGCCGCAAGTATTCCCTGCGCAGGGAGCGATTTGCGCAATACATCGATCCGCCCGCGACGACGCGAGATGGCCACCGCATCGACGTCGCAGCCAATGTTGCCACGGTCGAAGAGCTGCCCGGCGCATTTGAACTTGGCGCCGCGGGCGTCGGCCTTTTCCGTACGGAAATGCTCTTCATGGATCGCGACGAAGCGCCTTCGGAGGAGGAACAATTCAGCGTTTATGCCGGGGCCGCCCGGTCCGCTGGCGGCCGAGACGTGATCTTCCGCACCCTCGACATCGGCGGCGACAAGCCGCTTCGCTATCTCAACCTGCCCGACGAGGCCAATCCCTTCCTCGGATATCGCGGCGTGCGCATCTATCCTGATCATCACGATGTGATCAGTTCGCAGCTTCGCGCAATTATCCGCGCTTCGGCTCTCGGAAAAGTCTGGATGATGGTGCCGATGGTCTGCTCGGTTGACGAGGTCCGGTGGATCAAGACCCGCGTGGCCGAGATCCATGCAGACTTGAAGGCGTCAGCCGTCGCTTTCGATCCTCACATGCCCATCGGCGTGATGGTCGAAGTGCCCGCAGTGGCATTCATCGTTGATCAGCTCGCCGCCGAGGTCGACTTCTTCAGTATCGGCACCAACGACCTCATGCAGCATTTTCTCGCCGTTGATCGCACCAGTGATAGAGTCGCCAGCCTCTATACGCCGCTGCATCCTGCCTTTCTGCGATTGCTGGACAAGATCGTCGCTGATGTTCATCGCCATGGCCGCTGGGTCGGCATGTGCGGAGAAATGACCCGCGACCCGCGCAACCTCCCGCTGCTTATCGGACTCGGACTCGACGAAATCAGCACCGCTGCATCAGAGATTCCGGCGCTGAAGGCGTCGATCGCACAACTTTCCGCCGACTGTTGCCGTCGCACGCTCGCCAATGCGATGAACGCACGTACCATCGCCGAAGTCGACGCGGTGCTGGCGTCAATTCATGATCACGACGCAACCCGTCGAATGATCGAGCCAGGACTTGTCATGCTCGATGCTGAAACCGACGGCAAGGAGGATGCGATCAAGCAAATGATCGATGCCTTTTTTGCCGCCGGCCGTACGGATGCCCCGATCAAGCTCGAAGCCGCGGTCTGGGCCCGCGAGCAGGTTTGCTCCACCGGGCTAGGCCACGGTTTTGCCATCCCGCACTGCAAGACCGATGCGATCAACGCCGACACGATCGGCCTCATTCGTTTCCGCAACGGCATCGAGTGGCAGTCGATCGACGGTCGGCCCGTCAATTGCATGATCCTTCTCGCCACGCGCGCCGCGCAGCAGAACGGCACGCACATGCAGGTCTTCTCGAAGCTTGCCCGTAAATTGATGAATGAGGATTTTCGCAACCGTCTCCTCGCCGCTCCCGACCGCGACGCCATCCTTTCTTTCCTCACTGAGGAACTCGGGCTGTCCGCGACCTAGCGGCTGCGCTCACGGATTTGTTGGAAAAAGCAGCTGACGCGGCTGTGCCAGCGAGTCACGCGCAAGGAAGCGTTGCAACGCGATGATTGGCGAAGGCTGGCAACACTTTGACATCAGTAGATATATGGCATCCGACCAGACATAAAAGCGGATCGCGGCGCTTCCGATTGAATGTTACCGGCTCGATCCCGGTCGCGCGCCTTTCATTTGAGAAGCCCGCAAGTCGTCGATGACGGTCATGCGCCGCGCATAACAAGCACGTTTGAACTGAGCCCGAAGGTATTTTGCACGGACACAACGCGACGACGCCCAGCACCAGAGCTGGGCGTCGTCCACGCAGGCGTAGCCTCAAAGAATGCAACTGTAGCGACGTCGCATTGATGGCGCCGAATCTATTTCGAATAGCCGCATTCGATACAGCCGTCCATTCCTAGTTTCCGGGTGCGGGGGCCGGCGCAGCAGGTGTGTTACCGTCGCCCGCAGGCTTTTCCATCCGAACCAACAGCCGGGGCTCCGACTTGTCCTTGCCGAAGTGGATCATGGCCGGGACCGTGTCCTCGGTCAGATTGAATATGCCGGCCTCCATGACGACGTCATCCTTGTCTGCCATTTTCCACGCGGCGCGCTTCGATGTCTTGTCGACCGAGCCGGTGATGGGGACGGTCTTATTTTCGATCGAGTCGAAACAAGTGCCCGCAATGTGCGAATCCTTGCTCACCGCGATCTGGAGGTAGTACCGTGGAGGGGTGCTGTCGTCCTGCTCTCGGGCGACCGCGAACACGCCCAGGGGCATCCAGTTCTCCATGAACTGCTGCATGGCCGCGTCCTGTTCCGGCGTCTCGGCCGACGGGTCCTCGGGCATCTCCGGCGGAGGGGGGACCTCGACGCTGGCATATTGAATGGCTTGGGCGGCGTATTCCTCTTCAGAGCCCAGTGGCTTGCCATCCATATAGACAACGCTGTTATCAACGTAAACGTTGTCGCCATAGTCGTACTCGATGTCGTCATCATCGTCGTCGATCGCAAGCCCGACGCACCAACTCCCGATTGCGACCGCCGAGGTGCCCACGCCCCACCAGAATCCCGGCGCATGGCCGTGCCAGCCCCAGCATCCGCCCCAGCCGTGCCAGTGGTTTGAGGCTGCCCAACCGTGCGCAAATCCACGGCCATATCCATAGCCGCCGCCCCACCAGCCGCCAGCGTGATTGAATCGATTGAAGTTGATGTTGTTATTGGAGATGTTTCGAACGCTGTTGGCGCGATTGCTGCGATGGCTGTTCCAAGCGTTGCGATCGCCGCGCGCGGGGAGTTGCGACGGGCGGTTGGCGATGCCGCCGCGATTACCGATTCCGCCGCGATCACCCACGCCGCCTCGGTTGCCCACGCCACCGCGATCGCCGATGCCCCCGCGGTTACCGAGGCCACCCCGATCGCCAATGCCGCCGCGGTCACCAATCCCGCCGCCTCCCGGTCGATTGGCCGGAAGTTGGGATGGACGATTTCCGCCGCCCGGACCGAGGAGGCCGCCACCACCCTGTCTATTTCCCCAGGCTGACGCCGGGCCGCTCGGACGATTGGCGCCGCCACCGAGGCCTCCGCCCGGACGATTCGCACTATTGCCAAGCCCACCGCTTGGCAACTGAGACGGCCGCGTGCCTCCGCCCATGCCGCCTTGCGTAGGCATGCCGAGAAAGTTCCCGAGATCGCCGGACGAAGGTCGACCGCCACCCGGACGATTGCCCAGTCCGCCGCTCGCGGGACCGCCGGGGCGGTTCATTCCGCCGCCACTCCCGAATCCGCCGCTCGGACGGTTCGATGGCATTTGCGACGGCCGTCGACCACCAGGCTGACTGAACGACGGCGTTCGACCGCCGTTCGACGGGCGCTGCGTCGGCCGATTCGTGGGCCTGTTTGCAGGTCGTTGCGCCGGGCGGGATCCGCCGGAGCGACTCATGGACGGCGAGCGTCCGCCGCCGCGAGACCCGCCCCCGCGGGATCCACCACCGCGACCACCGCCTCCGCGGCCGCCGCCGCGACCGCCTCGTGCATCAGCGGAATCCGCCATGATCAACAGATGTGCCAGAAGCAATACGAACAAGAGTCTCTTAAACATCATTCGCCTCCGTTGGCTGCCGCCATCGCGGTCGTGCGAATCATTTTCACATTGTCGATATCCGGAAGCATGTCGCCGTCGACGTCGCGATTGGTGGACGACCACAGGTATTGATTGTCGTCCATGCGCCGGATGATGTTGACGGCATTTCCCTTTGCGCCATCAGGCAACGTGCCCTTGGCCAGGATGATCCACTCGTCGCCGCGCTGGCTCCATGTGTTTTGAGCCGTGCCGCCGTCGGAGTCGAACACCCACGAGCGCACAATGCGATTGGCGGCGTCCCAGCCGATGATCTCGGTGACTTCCAGCGACGGAGCGCCCGCCTCCTTGACCACGAATGTACGAATCATGAAGCGGCGATTGGCATCCCACCGGCAGGTGCTCTCCAGGTCAACCTCGGCCTCGTCGTCCTTCCAGGTGCCAAGCATCCAGGCAAGCTCGTCGAGCGGGCCGGCGGTCGTCGCACCCTCGGCCGTCACGTCTGGCGCGACGCCGGTCATCAGCCACTTGCCGTCCGGCTGCTTCGCGTGGATGGCGCGGTAGGCAACCGTCGTGGAGTCGCCTTTAGCCGGCGTGAACGTAGCCGTGCCAATCTCGATGGCCCGGCCCTTGGTAAATCGGATCGACTTGATGTCGATGGCCATCTTGGTGCCGGCGCCGTCGGCGAGGTTGGCCGCCAACGCCTTGCGAATCGCATCGCGACCGACGATCACGGGACCCTGGCCCTCGTCGTAGGTCGCGTCGGGCGCAAATTGCGAGACAAGGGTCTCAATGTCGCCCTTGCCATAGGCCTCCGCATATTTCGCGGCGGCCTCGCGGATGGCCTTTTCGTCGTCCTGCTGCGATGCATCGCCCGGAGGGCCCCACAACACAGATGATGCCAGCATCAACATGAATCCAAGCGTCTGAACCATGATGGATCTCCTTTTCGAGTTGCAATTGCCCGTGGGACACGCACATCATACAAGATTTGAGACGCCCTCGCGCCGCATCGCCTCGATCAAAGATTGAGACGACGACGCGCCTTGCAATTTTCGTTCCAACTTTCCACGCATTCGCCTGCATGAGTCATTTCGCGCGTAAGTTATTCTCAGTGAGCCGCGGGATTCATCATTGCCGCCAGCCCGAGTCCGATCGCGATGGCGCCAATCGTCGCAACAAGGCCCGGGATCATGAAACTGTGATTCAGCAGAAACCGCCCGATTCGCGTCGTGCCGGTCTGATCAAACTGAATCGCGGCCACAATGGTGCCGTATGTCGGAAGTAGAAAATAGCCATTCACCGCGGGGAACATCGCAATGAGATAAATCGGAGCGATCCCAAGTGTGATGCCCAGCGGCATCAGCGCGGCGACCGTGGCCGCCTGGCTGAAGAGCAGCACCGAAAGTGCGAACAGCGCGATGGCAAACATCCATGGATATTTCTGTACGATTTCCGCGAGCGCGCCCTGAATGAGTTCGCGGTTGGCCTCGAAATAGGTGCTGCCGAGCCAGGCCAGCCCCAGGATGGCGACAATTGCCACGGATCCCGCACGGCAGATCGTCCCGCCCGCGACTGCCGTCGGCGACGCACTGCACAGGATCATGATCAGCGCCGCTGCGCCCAGCATGACAATCTGGATGGTCTCGGCCATTCCTACCCGCGTCGTTTTCGGCGCTTCGGCCTTCAGAGCGCCGCTCTTCACTTGTGCCAAGACGGAATCCGAGGTCGCCGCCTTGAATTCATCGCGCCGGTCGCGATTTTCATGCGATAACACCACGATCGACTCCTCGGGCTTGAGCCCGGCGACCGAACCCCATCCTGCGCGGCCAGTCAGATTCGCTTTCAGACTCCGCTGCGTCACTTCGTCTTTTTTTGTGTCGTAGACCCAGCCGCGCGGCGACTCGCTCTCGTGATCGATCCAGAGCGACCAGACCGGCACGGTGGCGTTCCACCCGGTGACCGGTCGGCCTTTGTCGAAGAGGCCGAAACTCACCACGCCCAGTGCCGCGATCAGAAAGATCATGACGGATCGGCGCGCGCGAGCGTGCTGCTCGGGAGAGGCCGCCGACTTGCCGTCGCTTTGCGATGCTTCCTTGACCAGCCCCTGGGCGAGGCGCTGCTGATAGATCGGATCGTCGGCCAGCTTCTTCCCGTACCAGCACATGCACAACGCGCCGAGCAGAACGCCGCCCAGTGTCGCCGGAACACAGATCTTGAGAATGTCGACCAATCCCAGACCCGTGTCGTTCACCGCGAGCAGCGCAATCATGCCGGCGGTCGCAGCGGAGATGGGGCTGGCGGTGATGGACTGCTGTGAGGCGATGACCGCGATGGAAAGCGGGCGCTCGGGCCGAACGCCCGCCTTGCGCGCGACTTCGGCGATCACCGGCAGAATGGCATAGGCGACGTGCCCGGTGCCGGCCAGGAATGTGAACAACCACGCGACCAGCGGCGCCATGAAGGTGATGGCCGCGGGTCGTGCGCGCAGCATCTTTTCAGCGACGCCCACGAGCAGTTCCAACCCGCCGGCCGCTTCAAGCGCTCCTGCCGCGGTCACAACCGCTACAACGATAAAAATCACGTCCACCGGCAGCGTGCCCGCCGGCAAGCGGAGTCCGTACACGAGAATGGCAAGTCCGAGCGCCGCCACCGCTCCCAGGGCGATGCCGCCGATGCGCGATCCAAGGAAGATCGCTCCCAGCACGATGAGTGACTCGAACCAGAACATGCCGCACCCTCGCAGACAACATCGATGCCGTTCGAAGAATTACCGCTGACCAATCATGTTCGCCGGATTCAGAACCTCCGCAATCTGTTCGTCGCTGAGGATTTTCTTCTCCCGAACCAGTTCGATGATGCCGCGGCCGGTCTTGAGCGCCTCGGCCGCGAGTTCCGTTGCGGTCTCGTATCCGATGACCGGATTCAGTGCCGTCACAAGCCCGATGCTGTACTCCACCTGTTGGCGGCAGACGTCTTCATTCACGGTGATGCCGGTGACACAGTGCTCCCGAAGGGTCCGTGCGGAGTTCATGAAAAGCGTTTGCGAATTGAGAATGCACTCCGCAATCACCGGCTCCATCACGTTCAGTTGGAGTTGTCCGGCCTCTGCCGCCAGCGTGACCGTGAGGTCGTTGCCGATGACGCGGAAGCATGCCTGGTTCACGACTTCGGGAATGACCGGATTGACCTTGCCCGGCATGATGCTGGACCCGGGCTGCGTGGGCGGCAGGTTGATCTCGTTCAACCCGGCGCGCGGGCCTGACGACAGAAGTCGTAGATCGTTGCAGATCTTGGACAACTTGATGGCCAGGCTCTTGAGGACCGATGAATAGAGCACGAATGGCTGAGTGTCCTGCGTGGCCTCGACCAAGTCGTGGGCGAGTCGATATTCCTTGCCGGTGAGTTCGGCGAGATGTTGAACGCACTTGGCCGAGTAGCCCTTCGGCGCATTCAGCCCCGTCCCGATGGCGGTGCCGCCCATGTTGACCTGAAGCAGCACATTCTCAACACGCCGCAGGGCCTCCACCTCGTTGCCGAGGCTGCGTCCCCAGGCGCTGAACTCCTGACCGACAGTCATGGGAACGGCATCCTGCAACTGGGTGCGCCCCATCTTGAGGATGTGCGCGAACTCCCGACCCTTCTGCTGAAGCGCGGCCACCAGCAGGTCCAGCTCCTGAATCAGACGCCCGTTGACATAGACCAGCGCGACGTGCAGCGCAGACGGATAGGCGTCGTTGGTGGATTGCGAGCAGTTCACATGGTCGTGGGGGTCGCAGTGCTTGTACGCGCCCTTCTTGTGTCCCATCAACTCCAGAGCGCGGTTGGCGATGACTTCGTTCGCCGCCATGTTCGTGGAGGTCCCGGCGCCGCCCTGAAAGAGATCGACGCGGAACTGATCGAGATGCTTGCCCTCCATCAGTTCGCGGCAGGCGCCTTCGATTCCAACGAGAATGGCCTTGTCAAATTGGCCGCAGTCCACGTTGGCCCGGGCCGCGGCAAGTTTGACAACGCCCAGCGCGCGAATCAGATCGGGATAGTGGCCGATCGTCACGCCGGAGATGTGAAAGTTCTCCATCGCGCGCGCCGTCTGTACGCCGTAGTATGCGTCAGCGGGAATCTACTTCTCGCCAAGCAGGTCGCGTTCGGTTCGAAAATCAGTACTCATGATGAATCTCTCTTTCCCGCGGTACGCGTAGCTTGCGCTTCAGGAATTCACGCCAACGCACGCCGCGATGAATCAGGCCATCTTGTTTGCGCCAACGAAGGCAGCCGCCATGCTAATTCACCTGGATCGTGTTGACCGGCGCCGCGGCCGATGCTGGTTCTCCCACCGACAGTTGCCACAGGTCATACAGAGTATTGAATGCGACCTTTGTCTTCGGGTCGCGGTCGTCGATGTAAAACCACTTGCCGCGATAGGGCACGGTCAGGAAGGCCGAGGCCGGCCGGCTGTTGCTGCACTTGATCTGAACGGTCTCGGGGAAGTTTTCCACCTCGCCACGCGCCACGCACTCGCGGAACGCGGACAGATTGGTCGCGCGCCCCTCGGCTTCATCGCCGGGCGGAACCTCAACCGTGTACGAATAAAGTGTGATCACATTGTAAAGCGAACGCATTCGCATTTTCAGGGTCGGGCGGCGGCCGGCCGGAGACGTGGTCAAGTCGGGCCCCTCGACGACGCGCGCCGGCTCGAGAAACCAGATCTTTTTCTGCACATCGGGCTGGATGTTCAGCAGCGTCATAAGGCGTTCTCCGTCGGGAGAACTCCGTACGTCCAAATCCAGCCAGGCCGCAGGCGCCATCTCGTGCGTCGTGTACACGAATGTCTTGCCGCCGTCATAACTCTTCCATCGCCGCGCGCCCGTTGAAATCGTCGTGATCTGCATCTCGGGCGTAATCGATTCTGCCGGGTAGGCTTGATCGGAAAGCGAATCGTTCCACCTGAACCGCTGGATGATGAAGCTCCCGTCGTCGGCCATTTTCCGAATCAGCCCAATTGCTTCACGCCATTCGGCTGAGCCTGCGCGAAAATTGTCGTATCGAAGCGTCGGACCGCGAACATCGTTGATTCCCTGCACCAGCATCTGAATCGTCGTGTCGATCGGGTAACCTGACGCGACGAGATCGGCGATCGTCGAGACTGCAAGCGGCTCGTGAAGCTGCGAGGCGATGTCTTCGCCCTGACGCGGCGTGATGGTGACCGTGGGCGTATCCGAGAACGAGACGCCGCCGCCCACCCCCACGTTGGAGAATCCCAGCCCGTTTCCAACGGAGGAGGAATCGCCATCGACGCTGACGCCCCCGATGCCGATGCCGCGGCCCCGCGACGTATTCGTGGCCGAGTTGTCAATCGACGCGTTGGCGCTTGCGTCGACCGACATGCCAAGGCTCGTCGTCACGCTTGAAACCGAGACAAATTGAAGGGGCTCGAGGTAGCGGCGCCGAACCACGTTCAGCAGCAGTTCCTCCTTCAGAACCTGGCTGATCGCGCGGTTGTAGTCGATGTGCGAGTTGACGATCAGATCTGGGCCTCGGGTCCTCACGCACCCCGGGGTTACAGATGCAAAGACCACGGCTGTCATGAGTCCAACGATATAAGCAAGTGGCATTCTCATGGCACATCGTTCTCCGTCATCATCAATGTCTGTCTTACTCTTCGCATCTCGTCATCGCCTTGGGAGACTTGATCACCTGCTGAACTTGCGCTCCAACTGGATTACCTTGTCAAGCCGCCGCTGGTGCCGTTCCTCGGCCGTGAATCGCGCCTTGAGGAATGCCTCGATCAACTCCAGCGCCAGCGCCTCACCGACAATTCGTCCGCCCAGCACGAGAACATTCATGTCGTCGTGCTCGACGCCCTGATGCGCAGAGTAGGAGTCGTGACAGAGACCAGCCCGCACGCCGGGGACCTTGTTGGCTGCGATGGATGCGCCGACACCGCTGCCGCAGACCACGATGCCGCGTTCCGCGCGACCGTCGCGAACTGCCATCGCCACGGCCTCGGCAAAGTCGGGATAGTCCACCGGCGCCGTTGAGTGGGTGCCGAGATCGGCGGCGTCATGCCTGAGCTTTCGCACATGCTCAAGAACGCGCTGTTTGAGTTCGAAGCCGGCATGATCTGATCCGAGTGCGACTTTCATGTGCTATTTGCCTCCGCTCCTCGTGCAATGAGCATGACTGGAGCCGCCGACATCGCGTGACGTTAATCAGGCTTCGATGACATCGCCCATCTTGGGAAGCGTGCACTTCACCTTGTGGCGCTTCTGCAGTTGCTTCGCGAGCGCCTCGCGCGGGCCGTCTTCGCCATGGGTGAGGATCACCCGCGGCTTGCTTGGGGCAATTGCGTCATACCACGCGAGCAGATCGGTCTGGCCGGCATGCGCGCTGAATCCACCCATGGTGTGAACCTTGGCATTGACGGCGACTTTTTCCCCGTGAATCCGGACCTCGTCGACGCCGTCAACCAGTTGGCGGCCCAGCGAGCCTCGGCCCTGATAGCCGACAATCAAGACCTGCGTCTCGGTCTTCCACAGGTTCTGTTTCAAGTGGTGCAGCACGCGACCGCCGTTGCACATGCCGGCGCCGGCCATGACCAGCGAGGAGCCTTTGACGAAGTTGATCTTCTTGCTCTCGTCAGCGGTCTTGCACATCTTCATGGTGCGCAGGTCCTCGCGAAGCGGCTTCTCGGAGATGAACTTCTCCATTTTCTCGTGGAAGAGTTCGCGGTGCTGCGTGTAGATCTTGGTGGCCTCGATGGCCATCGGGCTGTCGAGAAAAATCGGGAACGGTGCGACCTTCTTCTTGCGGAACATCCAGCCCAGCAGGCTCGTCAGCAGTTGCGCCCGGCCGATGGCAAACGTGGGCACGATGATCTTCCCGCCGGCCTTCACCGCCTTGGCCACGATCTCGACAAACTGATCGACCGTATCGAGAAACGGCGGGTGATCGCGATCGCCGTAGGTCGATTCCATGAAGACCAGGTCGGCCTGATGAAACGGCTCAAAGTTGCGCAGGATCGGAACGCTGCGCGGCCCCAGGTCGCCTGAGAAGACGACGCGCTTGTCCTTCCCGTCCTCGCGCACCTGAAGCAGGATGCTGCCCGAGCCGAGCATGTGCCCGGCCTCGGCCCAGGTGGCCTTGATGCCGGGCGCGACGTCCACCGGCTTCTGATAGGGCACCGGCTTCATCTGGCCGATGATCGCGCTTGCCTCGTCGACGGTGTAAAGCGGTTCGACCGGCGGTTTGCCCATGCGCAGGTTTCGGCGCGTCTGGCGCTGGGCGTCGCCCGCCTGAAGCCAGGCCGAATCGCGCACGATCAACGATGCCATCTTCAGCGTCGCGGGCGTGCCATAGACCGGCCCGGTCCATCCGAGTTTGGAAAGCAACGGTAGGCGGCCCGTGTGATCCAGGTGTCCATGCGTGAGGACCACCGCATCGAGTTTCGTGTTCGGTTTCGCCGGCGGGCGGTTCAGCGCCTCGCTCTTCCTTCCACCTTGAAACAGACCGCAATCCACGAGCACCCGCGCGCTCTTGGACTCGACCATATAGGCCGAGCCCGTCACTTCGCCGCCGGATGCACCGATAACCTTGATCTTCATTTCCTTTTCTCCGCGGCCCTGTGACCGCCGTCCAGTGTGACCAATCGATTCCGCACCGCCGGAGCGAGACTGCGCCGAATGACATCGACCGCCTCGGCCGGCGAATCGGTCCGCCATCCGAAGCGAACCTCCTCCGCGGTGTAGACGCCTTGCTTCTGTAGAAATTGACCCCAAGTGCGCATGCCCTCCCAGAACGACACGCCCATGAGGACGACGGGAAAGGGCCCTATCTTGCGGCATTGAATCAGCGTGGCTGCCTCGAACAACTCATCGAGGGTACCCAGCCCGCCGGGCATGATGATGAATGCGCACGAGTACTTCACGAGCATGACCTTGCGCGTGAAGAAGTATCGAAACTCGACGCTCTTATCGACGTAGGGATTCGCGCTCTGCTCGTGCGGCAGGATGATGTTGAGACCGTAACTCGCGCCGCCGGCTTCATGCGCGCCGCGATTGGCCGCCTCCATGATGCCCGGTCCGCCGCCGGTCAACGTGGCGAATCCGGCCCTTGCCAGTTCGGCGCCTGTTGCACGCGCCAGTTTGTAGTATTTGTGATTCTCCTTGAATCGCGCCGAGCCGAACACAGTGACCGCGGGGCCGACCTGATAGAGTTCCTTGAATCCGCGGGTGAATTCGTCGTTGATCCGCTTGAGCCGTTCGTTCTCTTTCTCGGGCGTGCGCGACTCGGCGAGAAAGGCGCGCTCGTGATCCGTTCCCATGCCGGGAAGCTCATAGGCGCCGTCGCCGGCCTTGCTCCAGTGGGACTGCCACGCCTTCTCCCACTTCTGAACGTTGCCCCGAACACGCTCGGGCGCTTTTGCCACTCGTTTCTTGCTCATGCTTTGGTCCATGTCATGGGTTCAACAATTCACTGTGGTGCGTTTCATTCGTTTGTCTCTGAAAGTCCTCCACCACGTCCGCAACGGACTGAAATCGACTCACGCCGCCAAGCGCGGCATCCACGTTCTCGGCCCGGAGCCGGTCACGGACCGGCGCGCGGGCTTCAACCGCCTGCACGCGTATCCCGGCTCGCGCGAGTTCCTCGGCCATGCCGGCGAGTGCGTGCGTGCTTTGAATGTCGATATACGGTGCTGCCGAGAGATCCACGACCACCAGCCCGGGCGGCGCCGCTTCGCCGCGCACATGTTTCAGGATGGAGTCGCAGACGTGATCCACGTTGAAGTACACCAGGCTGGCCTCGGGGCGGAAGATCAAGACGCCCGGAATCAGCTCGTTGTCGGCGTGACGTTCTCGATCGGAAAAGCGGCGTGTGCCGGCGATGCGGCCGAGCAGCGCCACGTGGGGGCGCGACGCGCGGCGGATGAGTTGCACGAGCGAAATGATCGCGCCGATCATCACGCCGCGCAGCAGACCAGACCCAAGCACGCCGATGAGTGCGGCGGCTGCCACGACGAACTCCCGGCGATCCCCGCGCCACAATCGCTTGAGCGCGGTGACCTTGAACAGGCCCGACACCGCAACGAGCACGACCGCAGCCAGCACCGGCTGCGGCAAATCGCGAAGCAGGCGCGTGCAAAAGAGCGCGACCACCAGGACGATGAGCGCCGCGAACGCCCCCGACAGCGGCGTCCGCGCGCCGGCCCCTTCATTGACGAGCGACTGCGACATGCCGCCGGACACCGGAAAGCCGCTGCCCAGGCCCGCCGCGAGATTGGCTCCGGCCAGCGCGAGAAACTCCTGACTGGCATCGAGGCGCCCGCCATGCTTGGTGGCGAAGCTGCGACCAATCGCGGCGGTCTCGACCGCGCCGAGCAGAAAGCAGGCAAACGCCAGCGGCAGCAGGTTGTTGAGATCGGCCCATTGAATCGCCGGGAGACCGATGGCCGGCAGACCTTGCGGCACCTCACCGAGCAGTTTGACGCCGCGGGCATCCAGGCCCATCCACATCGAGGCCACGATGCCACCGATGACGACAAACAATGCGACGGGCTTGTCCTTGAGAAAAATCTTGCCCATCACCAGGAGCAGAAGCGCGGCGCTACCGACCGCGAACGACGTCGGATTGGTTTCATTCAGGTGTCTGACAAAGTGCCCGCTGTTCTCCCAGAAGTCGCCATGAGCGCCGTGAACGCCGCAGAGTTTCGGGATCTGTGTGCTGGCCAGAAAAAGCGCGACCCCGCACTTGAAACCGATCATCACGCTCTCTGAAATGAAATTGACGATGGCCCCGGCCCGGGCCGCCCAGGCGATCAACGCGATTGCCGCCACCAGCACCGCCGTGCCGGCCGCCAGCGCTCCGAAGCGGCTCGTGTCGCCGCCGGCGATCTCGCCGAGCGTCGCGCCCACCAGCAGCGAAATCGCGGAGGTCACCGAGATGACCGTGTGCCGCGAACTGCAGAATAGCCAGAAGACCAGTCCGCTGAAGAGACACGCGTAGAGACCGGCCTCGGGCGGCAGATTGGCCAGCGATGCGTCGCCCAATCCGCTCGGAATCAGGTACGCCGCCAGCGTGACGCTGGCGATGAGATCGCCGCGCAACCACGACAGGTCGTAGGCCGCCAGCCACTCGCGGACCGGCAGACAAAGCTGCAAGATGGATTGACTGCGAACAGCGTTGTGCATCGAAGTCTGGACCCTGGTCCGTGGGTGCGGCATCAACTACGCGGCGCTCATCCTCCCATCGCAATCGTCATGGCCACGAGAATGACGCCGACCACGACCATGAAAAACCCCATCAACCACGGGCTGTGTCCGGAACTGTGACCGAAGGCATAGCCGAGCAGAAACAGCATGACGACGGCGATGCCATTTGAAATCCGCAGCGCCAGCGAGCTGTCATTCATGAGCACAAAGGGCAGGGCCACGGGAAAGGTGGAAAGAAACACCAGCAGGAACACGCCGAATGCCCCGAGGAAATCGTGTTTATGCAGGCGCGGTCGCTCCGGGGGTACGGGCAGTTGCATCAATCGCAGCCGCATCGTTTCAAGTTCGTCCGGCTCTACAACGGAGGCAATGATCGGTGGCAGGGCGTCGGACACGAGTTTCTGCGCTGCGCTTGCGTCTGTCGTTCTGCAGAGACGCCGGTAGGTGAGGAGATCGCGGGCCTTTTCCACCAGGCTGCCCATGAGGTAAAGCACGCCGTCGATCACGCCCCATGCGAAATTGCAGCCCAGCGCCCCGATCAGCATCGTGCGTATGCTCTCCCGACCCGACTCGGCGACGCTCAGCGATCCGGTGAAGGTCAGCACCATGATGACTCCGAAGATCACTTCGGAAATGCGTTCAATCGGTTCGAGCACGCGCTTTGAACGCTCGACCTGTTGCACGGGCATCTGCATGTTTACTTCACATCGGCGTTGCCGGGGACGTTACGGTGCCGGTTGCGTTGTCACTGGTGCTGCCTGCATGACGCGGTCGCTGTTGATCATGCCGCCCCAGTTGGTGCGCTGCCGCATCTGCTCCTTGATGGTCGGCGAAACCAGGTCGTTACCCGCGCGCAACTCCCATCCGCCGCCCAGTGCCCGGTAGAGCAGGATCATGTTCTGGGCCGCCGAGCCGCGCACCGCCGTGAGTCGCAGTTGCTCCGAGAGCAGGAACTGCTGGGCCACCAGCACGCGGATGTAGTCGGCGATGCCACCCTTGTACTGCTGGTTTGACACATCCACCGCACGCGCTGCCGCATCGGTGCTCTTGGTGATTGGGATGATCTGCCGCTTGGCGCCGACCAGTCCGGCCAGCGAGCGCTCGACCTCGCCCTGAGCCTGCAGCACGAGGGCGTCATACTCGCTAATGGATGACTGGAAGGCGGCGTCCCGCACGCGCACGTTATTCTCGATTCGCCCGTAATTCAGGATGTTCCAGCGGAAGGTCGGTCCGGCGAAGGCCTGCAGGCTGCTGCCGCGCCATAGGTCGCTAAAGTGCTCGGCGGACAGGCCGATCTCGCCCACCAGTGAAAAGCTCGGATAGAAGTCGGCCTTGGCAATTCCGATGAGCGCGCACTGCGCCGCAAGCGTGCGCTCGGCGCGGCGAATGTCAGGACGGCGTCGAATCAGGTCAGCTGGAACACCAATGATGGTGGTGTCCGGAGGAGAAGGAATCGGGCGGCTCTGTCCCACGAGGTCGGTGATCGATCGCGGGGGCATGCCCAGCGAGATGCAGAGCGCGATTTTGGTTTGTTGAATGCTGGCTTCCAGGGCGGGAATCAAGGCTTCCGTTTGATACATCAATCCTTCCGCCTGGGCCACGTCAAGCTCGGTGGCGGTTCCGCCTTCGCGTCGCGTGCGGACGATGTGCAGACTGTCCTGTTGTATTTTCAGGTTGCGTTGAGCGATGCCCAACTGCTCTTCGAGCGTGCGCAGGAACACATAGTTGGTGGCCACTTCGGCGATGAGACTGACCAGCACATCGTCATAATTTGCCAGCGAGGCCAGCACGGCCGCGTCGCTTGCCTCGATGCCGCGCCGGAAGCGGCCCCAGATGTCCAGCTCCCAACTCACGGACAGTCCGTTAACGCTCCAATTCTCGAAAGATGGATCGACCCCGGGATCGCCGATGGCGCGGCGCACAAGATTCCCACGCGGATCGGACACCCACGACAACGTATTGCCGATGTCGCTCTGGCGCGGATGCGGCGCGCCGCTGTTTTCGCTGGCCTGATTCCAGGTGAATCCGCCGGTGGCCTCCTGACGTTGGGGGAAGAGCAAACCGACGGCGACGCCGCGGGCCGCCTGCGCCTGTAGTACGCGAACCGCCGCGGCCTGAAGCGACGGACTGTCGCGATAGGCTCGATCGACCAGGTCGTTGAGTGTTGGGTCGTTGAAGGCCTTCCACCAGTGCGTGAGAATCGCAGGCCCGCGTTGCAGGCCGGGGTGGCCGGGATCCATCCACTCCTGCCCAACCTGAACGGCCGGCTCCTTGTAATCGGGCCCGACCATGCAGCCGCCCATTGCAACCATCATGACGCTTGTCGTCACGACGCCGCACCAGGTTCGCACATTTATTCGATTCCTATTCATGCATGTCCCCCTTCGGGTGGCGCAGCGGGTTTGGATGGAGCAGTCGTTTTTCGTTCAGAGAACCAGCGGACCACGTAGTAGAACACCGGCGTGAAGAACACGCCGAAGACGGTGACGCCGACCATGCCACTGAACACGGCAACGCCGAGGGCGACGCGCATTTCGGCGCCGGCGCCCTTGGCGAGCACCATCGGCACCACGCCGAGCGTGAAGGCCAGCGAGGTCATCAGAATGGGCCGCAAGCGCTGCTTGGAGGCCTCGATGGTTGCGTTCCTGCGAGCTTCACCCTGATCCTGCAATTGCTTGGCAAACTCAACGATCAGAATTGCGTTCTTGGCGGCCAGACCGATCAGCACCACCAGTCCGATCTGGGTGAAGATGTTGTTGTCCATGCCGGCCAGCCAGACGCCGGTGATCGCCGCGAGCAGGCACATGGGCACGATGAGAATGATCGCGAACGGCAGCGACCAGCTTTCATACTGCGCCGACAAAACGAGAAATACGAAGATTGAACCGAGAATGAATACGAAGACCGCCGTGCTGCCGGCCAGCTTCTCCTGCAGGGCCAGTTCGGTCCACTCGTAGCCCATGCTGTCGGGCAAACCTTCGGCGGCCACGCGTTCCATGATGGAAATGCCCTGACCGGAGCTGACGCCCGGGGCCGTGCCGCCGCTGACTTCAGCCGAAGGGTACATGTTGTAATGATTGACGATGGCCGGGCCGCTGATGTCGCGCACCGACAGCAGGGCCGCCATCGGCACCATGTCGCCCGAGTTGTTTCTCACCTTGAGCTTTCCGATTTGTTCGGCGCTCAGGCGGAATTTGGAATCAGCCTGCACGTTGACCTGCCAGTTGCGTCCGAAGCGGGTGAAGTCATTCACGTAGGCCGAGCCGAGGTAGGTTTGCAGGGTCTCGAAGGCGTCGCCGAGCGAGACGCCGAGCGACTTTGCCTGGGTGCGATCAAGATCGACGTAGAGCTGCGGCTGATTGGCGCGGAAGCTGGTGAAGAGTCCGAGCAGTCCGGGCTGTTCGTTGCCGGTTGCCACCGTGTCATCCACCGTCTCCTGCAACGCGGCCAGGCCCGAGTCGGCGCGGTCCTGCAATTGCATCTTGAAACCGCCGGTGCTGCCGAGGCCGTCGACCGGCGGCGCCCCGAACACAGTAACGGCGGCTTCCTGAATGCGGGCGTACTCGGCGCGCAGTGCGCGGGCCACGGCGGGGGCCGAGCGGCTTTCATCCCCCTTGCGTTCTTCAAATGGTTCGAGAATGACGAACATGCCGCCGACGTTTGAGATGTTGGTGCTCATCAGCACCGAATAGCCGGGCATCGAGATGGTGTGGGCGACGCCGGGAACTTTGGATGCGATGTCGACAAGCTGTGCGGTCACGGCTTCGGAGCGCTCAAGGCTTGCGCCGTCAGGAAGTTGCGCATTGACGACCAGGTAGCCCTTGTCCTGTTCGGGAATAAAGCCGATCGGCACCGTGGCGAATCCGACTGAGGTGAGGTACATCAATCCGCCATATATCAGCAGCACGATCACGCTGACGCGGAGCAGCATGCTGATGGAAAGGCCATAGGCGCTGATGGCGCGATCGAAGCACCAGTTGAAGCCCTTGAAGAAGGCGCCCAAGATGCGGTTGATCACGCCGCTCAGGAACCAGCCGGCGGCAAAGCCCACGAAGAATGCGACGGCCCGCGCGACCCAGAGCATGGTCGGTGTTCCATGCGCCGCAGCTGCTTCCTCGCCATGTGCGGCGACCTGCACCCCGAACATCGGGGCAATGACCGGGGTCAAGAGTGCATAGCCGACCAGTCCGAGCAGAATTCCGATGCCCAGCCGCGGGAAGGCTTCGGCATGCGCGTGTCCGTGATCGCCGTGGGCATGGGGCTTGAGGATGAGCACGCAAAGGGCCGGGCTGAGTGTGAGTGAGTTGAACGCGGAGATGATCGTCGATGCGGCGATGGTCAAGGCGAACTGACGATAAAACTGTCCGCTGATGCCGGGGATGAAGGCCGTGGGGATGAATACCGAGCTGAGCACCAGGGCGATGGCGATGACCGGGCCGGACACTTCATCCATCGCTTTACGAGTCGCTTCTCGCGGCGCAAGCCCCATGGCCATGTTGCGCTCGACGTTCTCGACCACCACGATGGCGTCATCGACCACGATGCCGATGGCCAGCACGAGTCCGAAAAGCGAGAGGTTGTTGAGCGAGAAGCCCATCATGGCCATGACCGCGAACGTGCCGATGAGCGAGACGGGCACAGCGACCATGGGGATGATCGTGGCCCGCCAGTTCTGGAGGAAGACCAGCACCACGATGAAGACGAGGATGAACGCCTCAATAAGGGTCTTGTACACTTCGTGAATGGATTCGTTCACGAAGATGGTGGTGTCGTAAACGATGCGATGTTCCAGCCCCGCAGGGAAGCGAGACGCAAGCTCATCCATCTTCGCGCGGACGGCCTCAGCCGTGGCGACGGCGTTCGATCCCGGCAATTGAAACACCGCGAGCGTGATGCTGGGCTTGCCGTTGAGGTTGCTGCCCACGTCGTAATTTTTCGCGCCAAGCTCGGTGCGACCAATATCGCTGATGCGAGTGATCTCGCCATTCTCGCCGGTCTTGACGATCACGTCGGCAAACTGCTCCGGTTCAAGCAGCCGGCCCATCGTATTGAGGGTGAGTTGAAACTCCTGACCCTTCGGCGCCGGCGCCTGGCCCAATCGGCCCGCCGCGACCTGCACGTTCTGCTCGCGCAGTGCCTTGGTCACATCGCCGGCGGTCATGTTTCGCGCATTCAGCTTCTCGGGGTCCAGCCAGATGCGCATGCTGTAATCGCGCGCCCCGAGAAAAGTCACGTCGCCGATACCCGGCAGGCGGGCAAGGGCATCCTTCACCTGAATGGTCGCGTAGTTACTGAGATACAGTTGGTCGTAGCGATCATCGGGCGAAATAAGATTCACGCACAGCAGAATGGCCGGTGATTTCTTTTTCACCGTCACGCCCTGGCGCTTCACCTCCTCCGGCAGTTTCGCTTCCGCAATTGAGACGCGGTTCTGCGTAAGCACCTGGGCCATGTTCAGATCGGTGCCGACGTTGAAGGTCACGTCGATGTAGACCTGCCCGTCGTTGGTCGACTTGGAGTACATGTAGAGCATGTTCTCCACGCCGTTGATTTCCTGTTCGATCGGGGTGGCCACCGTGTCGGCGACAACCTTCGCGCTGGCGCCAGGATAGATGGCCGAGACCTGGATGACCGGCGGGGCGACCTCGGGATATTGCGCAATCGGAAGCTGGCGCAAGGCCACGCCGCCGATGATCAGCGTGACGATCGACAGCACGCTGGCGAAGACCGGGCGATCAATGAAAAAGCGGGAAAACATCGTGGGTCTCCGTCAGTGGCCCGTTGCCTTGGGGGTTTCGCCTGTTGAGCCACTCGGCGCCGCTACATTTGTCGTTGTGGTGACGTCACCGGCCCGGCGGGGCATTTCGCCTTTTTGCGGCGTCACCGGCTTGCCCGGTCGGGCCCGCTGCATGCCGTTGACGACGATCATCTCGCCGGGTTTGAGGCCCGACTTCATGACCTGCAGTCCGTCATCCTGCACCGGACCGGGCTCCACGAAGCGGCGCTCCACGATGTTCTTGTCATCCACCACGAGCACATACTTCACGCCCTGATCAATGCCGATGGCCCGCTCCGAGACGAGAAGCGCCTGATAGGGATCGCTGACTGGGATTCGCATGCGGGTGAACAGTCCGGGTTTGAAGACGCGCTTGGAATTGTCGAAGGTCGCCCTGACGCGGATCGTGCCGGTGCCGGGGTTCACGCGGTTGTCCGCGAAATCGATCATGCCGTTATGGGGATAACCTGTTTCGCTGGCCAGGCCGAGCGAGACGGGGATGCTGAGTTTGCCGGCCTCCGCCTGACGAGCATCGGCAGGACGCGCCGCCCTGGCCTGCTCCATCAAGCGCAGCATGGTTCGTTCGTTGAGGTTGAAGTAGGCGTAGATCGGGTCCTGCGACACGATTGTGGTGAGCAGATCGGCGTCGCCGCGCACCAGGTTGCCCTTGGTGATGGCCGCCTCGGAGATCTGGCCGCTGATGGGGGCCGTGATGCGGGAAAATTCCAGGTCCAGCTTCGCGCGGTCGATGGTGGCATCTGCCGATTGAATGGCCGCGGTCGCTTCGCCGAGGTCAGCCTTGGCCTTGTCGAGATCCTGTGCCGTGGCGGCGCCGGTGGGAACGAGCTTCTCATAGCGCTGCACATCGGCCTGGGCCCGCGCCATTCTGGCCTGCCATTGGGCCTTCTGGCCCTCCGCGTTCTTCAACTGAGCCTCGAACGGGCGTGCATCGATCTGAAAGAGCAGGTCACCCTGTTTGACCTCATGGCCATCGGTGAACTGAATGTCGGTCAGGTAACCACTGACCCTGGCCCGCACTTCCACGGTCTCCGCCGCATCGGTGCGCCCGGTGAAGGTGTCGTAATCCGTCACTTCGCGGCTGATGACCTGCGCCACCGTAACCTCGGGCGGCTTGGGTGCGGCTGCTTGCCCGGCTTTGTCATCCTTCTTGCAACCGTGCAACATCGCAATGAGCACGAGCGCCCCGATGCCGCATTCAAATCGACGCATGTCATTTCTCCTCAATATCGCTGCGCAATGAAGCGCCGGTCGGCGATGGATGCCTCGTCGTCGTAGGCCTTGGTCTTGTCCCGTTTGGGCAGCTCGATGGTCTTGCGTTTGACTTGCTCGTAGGGGATGAGGCTCAGAAAGTGCGCGATGCAGTTAAGCCTGGCGCGTTTCTTATCCTCAGATCGCACGATGTACCACGGACACCACTCCGTGTCGGTGGCCTCAAACATCTTGTCGCGGGCCTTGGAGTACTCATACCATCTCTCCCGCGACGGTAAATCCATGTTGCTAAGCTTCCATTGTCGAAGGGGATCTTCAATGCGCTGCTCGAATCGGCGCTTCTGCTCCTCGTTGGTCACTTCGAGCCAGTATTTGATGATTTTGATTCCGCTATCAACGAAGTGTCGCTCGATCATCGGGCACAATTCGAGAAAACGTTTGTGCTCTTCCTTGGTGCAGAAGCCCATGACGTGCTCAACGCCGGCGCGGTTGTACCAGCTTCGATCGAAGATCACGATTTCGCCGGCCGCCGGAAAGTGGGCGATGTACCGCTGCATGTAAATCTGACTTTTCTCGCGATCACTGGGTGCCGGCAGCGCGACCAGGCGAAAGACGCGTGGACTGACCCGCTCGACCATGCGTCGAATCAGTCCGCCTTTGCCGGCGGCGTCGCGACCCTCAAACACAATGATGATGCGCTCACCTGTGTGCTTCACCCAATCCTGAAGTTTGCACAGCTCGACTTGGAGCTTTTCGAGTTCGCTCTCGTAATCCTTGCGGTTCATCTTGCCCGATGTGCTTTTCTCGTTGCTCATGGCAATTCCCTCGCAATCGAAGGCGATGAAGGGTGTGTGTGCTCTCATATCAAAGGGAAGTGGATTATCGAAATGCGTGCGCGCCTCTTGCATGCCGCTGCGTCCTGCAACCGCCGTGCCGCGCGATTGCGTAACTCTCAAAATTCGACGCGACGCGCGCGGACGAGAACGCGTCTTGAAGTCAACGCGTTCACAAAGCAAATAAGCAGAGAGTCCACACCGCGACGTCAGGGCCAGCAGTATACCATGTTGACGAACTGGAGGCTCTCATGCTCATGCACCCGAACATGCGGCTTCGGAGTCGCCGAGGCGTCCGCTAATATCGTTCGCTGCAGCGTCACAGCAAGGTGTTGGACTTGACTGGAACGACGATTGCACCGGTTGTTTTTCGAGGCATGGCGAAGTGCAGAACAAACAGAATTGACAGTTGCCAATGCCGATTCTTGCGACCGCCAAGGATGATTCGTGCGAAGACTGGCGCAGTTGCGGAGATTGGCGCACTTGGCGTTGGGCGCGGCTTGATTGAGAATGCCTCGTCAATAGAAATTTCAGCATTGCGTGTGTATTGGAAAGCACCATGAGCGCTTCCACCCCAACCCCGACGTCGACCGATCATCGCCACGATGCCTACGAACACTTGCTCCAGCGCTGCCGCTCAGTCGAGCCGGTGGTGGCGGTTGTGGCGTATCCCTGCGAAGAGACCGCGCTGTCGGGCGCGGTCGAGGCGGCCGAGGCGCAGTTGATCCAGCCGATTCTCGTAGGTCCGCGCAAGAAGATTAGCCAGGTTGCCGAAGAGAGCCGGCTCAAGATTGATGGGTTTGAAATCGAAGACGTCGCGGATGCGCCGGCGGCCGCGGCCAGGGCAGTGGAACTCGTGCGCATGGCCCGGGCCGAAGTCCTGATGAAGGGCAGCCTGCACACCGACGAACTGATGGGGGCGGTAGTGGCCTCGGCCACGGGGCTGCGCACCAAGCGGCGCATCAGTCATGCATTTGTCATGTCGGTTCCGACCTATCCCAAGCCGCTGATCATCACCGACGCGGCGATCAACATTGCCCCGACACTGGAAGATAAACGCGACATCTGCCAAAACGCGATCGACCTGGCCCACAGCCTCGGCAAGGCCATGCCCAAAGTGGCGATCCTGGCGGCGGTTGAAACCGTCACCCCAAAGATGCCCGCAACCATTGACGCGGCGGCGCTATGCAAAATGGCCGATCGCGGTCAAATCACTGGCGCCCTGCTTGATGGGCCGCTGGCCATGGACAACGCCATCAGCGCCATCGCCGTCAAGACCAAGGGCATTACGTCGCCGGTCGCGGGGGATGCTGACATACTCATTGCGCCAGACCTGGAAGCCGGGAATATTCTGGCCAAGTTGCTGACATTTCTCGCCAATGCGGACGCGGCCGGACTGGTATTGGGCGCGCGCGTGCCGATCATTCTGACCAGCCGGGCCGACAGCGTTCGCGTGCGCATTGCGTCGTGTGCTGTCGCTGTGCTCGTGGCCCACGCACGGCGCACAGGACAAGTTGAGGCTCATTCATAAGCAGTCGGGAGAATCAAACATGGGACCGGAATCGAACACGACTGCGAAATCAAGCGAAGCCGCGCCGCAAACCGGGTCGTTCTTCATGTGGCCGATGTCTACGATTCGCGCGGCCAATGAATACGCGACGGATTTCTGGCAGCGCTCGCTCATCTTCGCCGACATCCTGCGCAAGTCCGGCAATCAGCAGGCGGACATGACTTCGCGGGCTGTCAACGCCGTACTGATCTTCGATTACGAAGTGATCATGAAGGGCACCGAGCTGCCGCGTCCGGTCAATTACGCGCTGGTGCGCGTCGTGCCGCCCAAGGGCACGCAGATCGACGACACCAAGCGCCCGGTCGTGGTCATTGATCCTCGCGCGGGACAGGGACCGGGCATCGGCGGATTCAAACCAGTCAGCGAGATCGGTGAGGCGTTTTCATCAGGCCATCCGGTCTATCTCATTGGCTTTGTGGTTGAACCGGTGGAAGGGCAGACCATCGAAGATGTTGCACAGGCCCACACGGTCTTCCTTGCGAAGGTCATCGAGCGTCACCCCAAAGCCGATGGCAAGCCACTCATCTTCGGGAATTGCCAGGCCGGCTGGCACGCGGTCATGGCGGCGTGCATGCGACCCGATCTGGTTGGACCGTTGGTGCTCGCGGGCGCACCGTTGTCGTACTGGGGCGGTGTCCGCGGCGAGAACCCCATGCGCTACACGGGCGGCCTGAACGGCGGAACCTGGATGGCGCGAATGATCAGCGATCTGGGCGGCGGCATCTTCGACGGCGCCTGGCTCATCTCGAACTTCGACAATCTCAACCCCGCCAACACACTGTGGACCAAGCAATACGACGTGTGGGCCGATCCGGTGAAGGCGGAGAAACGCTACCTCGAGTTCGAGAAGTGGTGGGGTGCCTTCGTGCACCTGCGCGGCGACGAGCTTCAATACATGGTCGACAATCTCTTTGTCGGCAACAAGCTCTCGACCGGTCAGATTGTCACGAAAGACGGAGTTCGGCTCGACATTCGCAACATCAAGTCGCCGATCCTGTGCTTTTGTTCGAAGAGCGACAATATCACGCCACCGCAGCAGGCGCTGGATTGGATCCTCGACAACTACGACAGCGTCGACGAAATCCGCAAACATGGTCAGACCATTCTCTACTGCCTGCACGAGACGGCGGGACACCTGGCCATCTTCGTGGGCACCAAGGTCGCGGCCAAGGAGCACTCCGAGTTCATCAATTACATGGACCTGATCGACGGCATGCCGCCGGGTCTTTATGAGATCGTGATCAGCAATCGAAGCGATGGTGATGTCGGCGGGGATCTGCTGGCTGGTGATTTCAACGTGCGTATTGAGCAGCGGAGTTTGGACGACATTCGCGCGCTGGGCTGCAACAGCGAGGCCGATGAGCGCGAATTCGCGGCCGTCGCGCGGCTCTCGGAACTCAACAACACGCTTTACACGACGTTCGTGCAGCCGTGGCTGCGGCCGTGGATCACGCCGCAATTTGCATCGACCATCCTGGCGATGCAACCGTTGCGACTCAAATACGCGATGTTCTCGGATAAGAACCCGATGATGTCCGCCGTGGGGTCGCTGGCGGACACAGCGCGTGCGGAGCGCAAGTCGCCAGAGGCCGACAACCCGTTCGTGAAGGCGCAGGAACAGGTCTCGGAGATGATGACGAAGAGCTTGGAGACCTATGGGCAGCTTCGAGATCAAACACTCGAAGCCATGTTTCATGCGTTCTACGGTTCGCCGTTCGTGCAGGCCTGGCTGGGCGTAACGAGCAAGGATGGACGGGTTCGACCCAAGCCGGGCACGTCGCCGGAGCAGCAGGCTGCGCTGGCCGAGCGAATCGAAACGCTTCAAAAGACGATGGATCAGGGTGGTCCGCTGGAGGCCGCCGTTCGGGCGCTGGTTTACATTGCCATGGGGCAAGGTTCGGTGGACGCGCGCTCGTTTGAAGCCCTGCGGCGCACCTTGAAGGCCCATCCCGAGGTCAAACTATCGCGCTTCAAGGCGATTGTCCGCGAACAATGGGCGAGGTTGACAATCGATATGAAGGCGGCGCTGGAGGGGCTTTCGCGCATGCTTCCCGCCGATACCGCGTTGCGTCGCAAGCTGTTTGACGAGATCAAGTCAATCAGAACCGCGGCAGGCGAACTCGATGGCGAATCCAGGCGGCGATTGGATGAAATGGAAGAATTGTTCGGAAATCGGGCGTTGCGCAACGCCGACCGCAAGGGCCCACTCGCGACTGCTCGCTCATAGCGAGCCCGGGTGGTAAAACACCTGCCTGAGCATTCGTTCGGAGGTTTACCTTGAGCGATGCCATCATCGTCCTGAATGCCGGTTCTTCGAGCCTGAAGTTCTCGATCTATTCGCTGGTCGATCAGACCCTGCAGATCGTCAACCGTGGATTAATCGAGGGGTTGGGCACCTCGCCGCGCTTCAAAGCCAGGGATCCCAACGGAAAGATCATCGCGGAGGCCGCGCTGCGGAGTCCTGGCGCCGCATTCGGCCATCCAGAGGCGCTGGCGCATCTGGTTCAATGGATGCGCGAGACGCACGGTGATAAATATACCGTCGTAGCAATAGGGCATCGAATGGCGCACGGGGGCGCGGAGTTCGTCAAGCCCACCCTGGTCGACGAGAGGGTGATCGCGGGGCTTGAGCAGCTCATTCCCCTCGTGCCCCTGCATCAACCGCACAATCTCGCGGCGATCAAGGCCGTGAGCCGCTTGCGTCCGGAATTGCCGCAGGTGGCTTGTTTCGATACCGCATTTCATCAGGGCCGGCAGCGGGTCACCGAGCGCATGGGGCTGCCCGACGAGATGTTCCAACGCGGCATGCGCCGCTGGGGCTTCCACGGGCTGTCGTACGAGTTCATCGCACGGCAATTCCGTCGCAAGGCGCCCGACGTTGCCGCGGGACGCGTGATTGCCGCGCACCTCGGCAGCGGGGCGAGCTTGTGCGCGATGAAGAATGGTCGCAGTGTGGATACGTCCATGGGCTTCTCGGCGCTAGATGGCCTGCCCATGGGCACGCGCTGCGGCAACCTCGATCCCGGCGCCGTGCTTTATCTGCTGCGCCAAGGCTGGAACGTGGAGCGGATTGAGGAGCTGCTTTACAAGAAGTCCGGCCTGCTCGGCATCTCCAATCTCAGTAATGACGTGCGGGACCTGCTGGCGAGCGAAAGTAAGTTGGCCGCTGAAGCCATCGAGTACTTCGTGTACCGCATCGCCCGCGAGATCGGATCGCTGGTAGCAGCACTGGAAGGTCTCGACGCGCTGATCTTCACCGCGGGAGTCGGGGAGAATTCTCCGGTGATTCGCCAGCGCGTCTGCCAGAGACTGTCGTGGCTCGGCATCGTCATCGATGCGAATGCCAATCAGCGGGCCGACGCATGCATCTCGCCCAGGGGGCAGTCGCCGTCGGTCTGGGTGATTCCGACAGATGAGGAATTTGTAATCGCCACGCATACGCTCGACGTCGTGGCTCAGCGATAGGATCACGTCGCTTTGAAAATGAGAAGGAGTTCATCATGCAAGAATCCATTCGGCTGAATGAGGCACGGGACGGCAAGGCGGCATGGAAGCGGTGGGGGCCTTACCTGAGCGAGCGGCAGTGGGGCACCGTTCGCGAGGACTACAGCGAGAATGGCGATGCGTGGAACTTCTTCCCCCACGATCATGCGCGCTCGCGGGCGTATCGCTGGGGTGAGGATGGGCTGGCCGGAATCTCAGACGACAAGCAGCGGCTCTGCTTCGCGCTGGCCCTGTGGAATGGCAGGGATCCGATCCTGAAGGAACGGCTCTTCGGCCTGACCAACAGCGAGGGCAATCACGGCGAGGACGTGAAGGAGTATTACTTCTACCTCGACAGCACGCCGACACACTCCTACATGAAGTACCTCTACAAATATCCGCAGGCGGCGTTTCCCTACAGCGACCTCGTGGAGACCAACCGCCGCCGTTCGCGTCATGAGCTGGAATACGAACTACTCGACACGGGCGTCTTCAAAGACAATCGTTACTTCGACGTGTTTGTGGAGTACGCCAAGGCGGGTCCCGAAGACATCCTGGTTCGAATCACTGCATTCAATCGCGGCGCGGCTGCGGCCGAATTGCATCTACTGCCGACCCTCTGGTTCCGCAACGACTGGGAGTCGTGGATTGCCTTGTCCAGCCGGGCAACCGCGAAGCCGAATCTCAAACAGATGAAATCGGCGTCCGGCGCGAGCGTGGTCGCGGCCGAGCATCCGGCGCTGGGAGAATTCACGCTCTCGTGCGAAGGCGATGTGCCGCTGCTGTTCACCGACAACATCACCAATCACGAGCGGCTCTTCCCCGGTCAGCACAATTCCAGCAAGTTTGTGAAGGACGGCATCAACAACTGCGTCGTGCATGGCGACGTTGGCGCGGTGAATCCGGCAATGCAGGGCACCAAGGTCGCGGCGCACTATCGGATGACCATCGCGCCCGGCAAGTCGGCGACCGTGCGCCTGCGGCTCACCGGACAAAGCGTCCCAGCGCGCGTCGGCAGCGCGAAGAGCGGCACAGGCTGCTTCGGTGCGGATTTCGACAAGACGTTCGCGGCGCGGATTGAGGAAGCGGACGCCTTCTTCAAGTCGGTGATTCCGCCATCCATTTCGCCGGACACCGCCAATGTCATGCGCCAGGCCCTGGCCGGCATGCTGTGGAGCAAACAGTTCTATTTCTTCGACGGCGATAACTGGCTGGATGAGCACAACTCCAACCCGCTCCACACGGGATTTAAGAATTCCCGTAACTCGGAGTGGTTCCACATGATGAACAAGGACATCATCTCGATGCCCGACAAGTGGGAGTACCCGTGGTATGCGGCATGGGATCTCGCCTTCCACACGCTGCCGCTCGGGATTGTCGACCCTGACTTCGCCAAGGAGCAATTGAAGCTGATGCTTCGCGGCGTCTATTTACACCCCAGCGGCCAGCTCCCCGCGTACGAGTGGAACTTCAGCGACGTGAATCCGCCGGTCCATGCCTGGGCGACTTTGTTTCTACACAGAACTGACCAGGCCCAGCGCGGCGTGACCGACGTTGAGTTCCTCAAGTCGGCGTTCAACAAGCTCCTGCTGAACTTCACCTGGTGGGTGAATCGCAAGGACCGTTTTGGTAAGAACGTCTTCGAGGGCGGGTTCCTCGGCCTGGACAACATCGGAGTCTTCGATCGGAGCGCGCCGCTGCCCACCGGCGGCTACCTGGAGCAGGCCGATGGTACGGCCTGGATGGCCCTCTTCACGCAGAACATGCTTGAACTCGCGGTGGAACTGGCTGCCCACGACCAGACCTACGAAGACATGGTTCTTAAGTTCGCGGAGCACTTCTACTTCATCGCGGCCGCCATGAATCGGTCGGGATCGGAGGGTATGTGGGACGAGGAGGACGGCTTCTACTACGACATGCTCCGGCTTCCCGACGGCAGCGCCAAGCGGCTTAAAGTGCGCTCCATGGTGGGGCTCCTGCCATTGTGCGCCACCACGGTCTTCGAGGCATGGCAACGGGACCGCATTCCGCAGACGATGGCCCATATGTTCAAGCGCCTGCAGCGCATGCCTGAACTCAAACAGGCCATTCATCCCACGGGTCCGGGACATCTCGGCGTGGCCGATCGCGGAGTTCTGGCTTTGCTAAGCCCCGACCGCCTTCGCCGCGTCCTTACCAAAATGCTTGACCCGGAGGAGTTCCTCAGCCCATACGGCATTCGGTCGCTTTCCAAGTTCCACGAGAAGCATCCGTTCGTGATGCACGTCAACGGTGTGGAACATCGTGTGGATTATGCGCCGGCGGAGTCGCTCACCGGGTCTTTCGGGGGCAATTCGAATTGGCGCGGGCCGGTCTGGATGCCGGTGAACGCCATGATCATCCGGGCCTTGTTGAATTTCTACGTGTACTACGGCGACACGTTCAAGATTGAGTGCCCCACGGGTTCCGGGAAGCTGATGAACCTCTTTGAGGTCGCGAAGGAAATCGCGGATCGGCTCACCCGGATCTTCCTGCGCGACGAAAACGCGCATCGCCCCGTATATGGCGGGACCGAGATCTTCCAGTCAGATCCTCAGTGGCGCGACCACATCCTCTTCTACGAGTACTTCCACGGCGAAAACGGCGCAGGGATTGGCGCCAGCCATCAGACCGGTTGGACCGGCGTGGTCGCGAAGCTCATTGAGCTCTTTGGCACCGTCGACGCGGAACGGGTACTTGAAGTCGGAAAAAAAGCGACGTTTGATTCGAAACGAGGCACAGTGAAGACTGCGCCGGCGCAAGCGCGCCACCTTGGAGAAGTTCCGGCGGTTTGAGCGAAGGGCGAACCCCTTCACTCGTTCGGATACAGTGCGTCTACATGCGTAAGGCGATTGCCTACTTCGACGAGCCGACGGACTTCTCGTTGGTGCAGGGTGGACCGCTCTTCCAGCTTTTTCTGTCCACCGGGCTGCTTGCGCCGCCGACTGGGCTGCTGGCTCGCAGAATCGTTGCGATCTTTCTCATCGCGTGGCTGCCGCTCCTATTGATAACGCTATTCAGCGGTACCGCCGTCGGCGGGATTGGCGTCCCGTTTTTCTTCGACGTAGATGCACACGTCCGGCTGCTTCTGTGCGCACCATTGCTTCTCGCCGCGGAAGTGATAGTTCATCAGCGAATGAAAGTGGTGGTAAAGCAGTTTCTGGATCGGGGCATCGTGGACCCCCAGAACCGGCCGCTATTTGCGGACATCATTGCTTCGGCCATGCGACTGCGAAATTCGGTGGCCGCGGAGGTTCTGCTGATCGGGGTTACGTACGCCGCGGGCTATCTGTTCTGGAAACGGCACTTTGCACTCCAGGTGCCCACATGGATTGCGGTGTCAGTGGGCGGCGAGACGCGGTTTACGCTGGCCGGGAATTGGTATTTCTTCGTCAGTCTTGCAATTATCCGATTCCTGATGTTTCGCTGGCTTTTTAGACTATTTATCTGGTACCGATTCCTTTGGCAGGTCGCGCGGCGTATTCCGCTGAGGCTCAACGCGCTCCATCCCGACAAGGCGGGCGGACTGGGTTTTCTGGCCGGCAGTGTTTTCGCCTTCGCGCCTTTCCTGCTCGCTCAAACGATCGCCGTCGCAGGGTCAATTGGCGGAAAGATCTGGCACGAGGGGGCATCACTTCCACAATTCAAAATGGAAATCGTGGCCTGGGTGGTTTTCCTGATGCTGCTTGCGCTGGCCCCGCTCTTCTTCTTCATAGGCCGACTCGGGGAGGCGAGGCGAATTGGTCTGCGGGAATACGGCATCGTCGCCAGTCGCTACGTGGCCGAGTTTCGCAGAAAGTGGATCGAGGGCGGTGCTCCCGAGGATGAGGCGATTGTCGGCAGCGGTGATATTCAATCACTCGCGGACCTGTCCAACAGTTTCGAAGTCGTGCAGTCCATGAGCTTGGTGCCGTTTGGAAAAACGCTGGTGATCAGGATGGGAATCATGCTGGCCCTGCCCTTTCTCCCTCTGGTTCTCACGATCATTCCACTGGAAGTGTTGATCGACCGCGCCATGAGCGTGTTCCTTTAGAGATCCCGACAGACGCATTGCAGTCACGCGGGTCAACGAATATGCCTGAAAGCAGAACAATGACAAATAAGTACATGCATGGGTTGGTAGCTGCCGCAAACGAATGGTCGCCAAACTCCATCAGGCAGCGGTTTCTGGTCGTCATTCCCGCCGGTCTTTTAGTCCTGTCAGGCTGTGCAGGCATCGGGCCCAGCACGGTTGTTCCCGCGCGCTTCGACTACACGGCTGCGATCGGAGACTCATGGAAGCAGCAGATGCTCATCAATTTGGTCAAGATTCGATACGGTGATCCACCGGTCTTCCTCGACGTGGCCTCGGTCATCAGCCAGTACCAGATCGTGGCGGGCGCCAATTGGAGCGGGACGTTTAATAACCAGACCTCGGGAAATACGCATACCCTTGAGGCCACGGGGAACCTTGCAGATCCAGTCACCGGCGCAGTCAACTGGGGTGGCGCCTTTGGCAGTCCCTTCCTGAGCAGCTCGCAGAATTTCGGAGTAACTGGTGGCTATGCCGATCGCCCCACCATCACCTATCTGCCTCTCAGTGGAGACAAGTTCACGCGCACCCTCATGAAGCCGATCCCGCCATCGGCCCTGTTGAGTCTGATCCAGGCAGGCTATCCGGTCGATCTCGTTCTGCGGATCTGCACGCACTCCGTCAACGGCGTCAGAAACCGGTGCGGAGCGCCTGCGCGATCACGTCATGCCGATCCTGACTTTTATCCCCTGCTGGAGCGGCTTCGCAAGGTACAGGACTCCGGCTCTATGGGGCTGAGAGTGCAAAAGACCAGCGAAAACGAGGCCATCATGATGAGCTTTCGGGGCAGGACGACTGACGCACAGACCGAACAGGATGTGGCGTTTATTAGGAAAGCGCTGGGGCTTGATCCCGCAGGGATCGAGTTCAGGGTTGTCTATGGTTCATCGGCGCGCGATTCGAGCGAGTTGGCTATTCTGACCAGGTCCATATTGGAAATACTTGTTGATTCCGCTTCGCGTATCGAAGTCCCGGCCAGGCACGTGGAGGATAAGCGGGTGAACCCTACCATGGCCGAAGACACTGTGGCGGGGGTGCCCGTTCCCGCGCTCATCAGGATTCAGAGCTCACGTTTGCTGCCCGACGACGCTTACCTTGCGGTTCCCTATCGGAATCACTGGTTCTGGATTGACGACCGCGACATTCGTTCCAAAACCATGTTTTCTTTTCTGATGTTCATCTTTTCCCTCACCGACACGGAAGGAAAGCAAGGCGCTCCCGTAATCACGATTCCTTCCGGTTAGACTATATTCGATTTCACGGTCGGCGAATCCCGGGCGATTCCATAGCTTCGGTCTGCGCGGGGTCGGACGCTGCGGCCGCGTTTGATCGCGGAGCGGGGGTAGCCAGTGGAACCGATGTCATGACCTGGTTACAGCGAAATCGTGTTCCCAGTTTTTTTCGGGAATCCGTCTGGGTGTTTCCTGTATTGGGAATTCTGGCGTCATTCGCAATCGTTCGATTCTGCGTTCTGATCGAAGGCTGGATTGGCTGGGAGCCGAACTACCATCCCGTCCTGGAGGGCCAGCCGAACAGAATCACTGTGAGCCGCAGAGGCGTCACGATTCTTGCGGTCGATACTCCGGGACTCGTAGCCCTCGTTGAAAAATACACTTGCATCGTTTAAATGGTCCCTCCGGTTGGGGTTTTCTGGCCGTGGGGGACCCACTTTTCCAACTCTACGACGGCGGGGCGGCTATTCCGGAGCGCGCGTTCCATCAGTCTGTTGCGATAGGCCAGGAACGGACCAAGGAACAGGATCCCACGTATTCAGTTCGAGTTATCGTCGACGTCGCATCAAAAGGGCTTTCGCCGGCAATCAACGATCCGACAACCGCGGTGTTGGCGATCGATCAGATCAATCACCTGCTGCGTGACGTGGGCGGCCGGCGGCGCCGACGCATTCAACTCCGATCCGCGCTCGCGCGATCACATTCTCTTCAACGAGTACTTCCACAGCGACAATGGCGCGGGAATCGGCGCGAGTCATCAGACCGGCTGGACCGGCGAGATCGCGACGATCACTGATCTTTTCGAGAAATTGGATGCGACGCGCGCTGGAAGTCGGAAAGCAGTCCGTGTTTGACACAAGGCGAGGAACGGTCAAGACTGCGCCGGCCCCGGTCGGCCGGCCGGGAGAAGTTCCGGTCGTTTGTGTGAACCTCTGAGCCGGAACAACGGCTCATGAACAAAAGGAGCTACCTTGAACATCCATCGACTCATGATTGTCGTGCCGTTCGGAATGCTGTGCGGCTGTTCCATGACCCTGCCCGATCGCGCAACGCGAATGAAGGAAGGCTACGTCTTTTACCTGGATGGCGCGGGCGGCGGCGGCGCTCTGTCGAATTGGAGCGGCGGCTTGAAGAAAGGCCTGCTCGATGCGGGCTATCCGGGCGCCGGTGAAATCTTCGACTGGAACACCGGCAAGGGCGTCGTCGCCGATCAGGACGCCAGCGTGGACTACAAGCGATCGAAGGCGGCCGAGTGCGCCAGACGAATACAGCAGTATTCAAACGACAACCCCGGCGCCCCCGTCACACTGATCGGCCTGTCGGCCGGCACCGCCGTGGCCGTGTTCACGCTCGAAGCCCTGCCGCCGAGTTGTTCGGTCGAGGACGTCATTCTCTGCGGCGCGTCGATCAGCGCGGATTATGACTTGACCCGGGCTTTGGAGCGCGTGAAGCGACGCATGTATGTATTCACCTCGGAGAAGGACGCCGTGCTGGCCTTCCTGGTGCCGATGGCCGGCACCGCCGATCGCACGAGCGCGTCGTCCGCGGGCCTTCGCGGTTTCTCCATGCCGACTCGCGGATCCGCTGAGACGCGGCGCGAATATGCGAAAGTCACCCACATCGCGTGGAAACCGGAGTTCGCGCGATACGGCGACTTCGGCGGCCACACCGATGCGCTCAAGGCGCCATTCGTGCAGCAGTACATGGCGCCGCTGATCATGGATGGCATGGCGCGCAAGTCCGACGTCGCTGCGGCGGGCGGCGAAGTGCGAAATCCCGACTATGAACGCTGGTCGCGATTCAACCCCGGCGCGTGGGCACGGTTCGAGGGCTACCAGGTCGTGAATGGCAGGAAGCAATCGATTCGTATGACCGCGACGCTCGTCTCCAAGCACAGCGACCGGCTTGTCGTGGAACGAACCTACGAGCCGCTCGATGAGCACAAAGACGCAACCGTTCCGGCGCACCAGTTCATCGTCGAGGCCCAAATCAGTCCCGCAGGACATCCGCTGACCAACTCCGAGACCGTCATCGATTCGAAGCCGGGCGAATCGATGAGAATCGGCTGGCGGTCGCTGCCCTGCACCGTGAAATCGGTGAGGGCCCCGGGCGACTATGCGGAGTACGGCTCGGGCGTGACGGCGACGGTCTACCAGAATGAGAGCATTCCCGGCGGCATGGCGCGGGTCTGGCTCAAGTCGAACCGATCCGGACAGCCGTATGAATTTCGGGGCGACGTCGTTGCCTACGGAACGCGGTGAAGATGGGCCGTGCTCATCCGGGCCCGGCTTGTGACGCAGGCAGTGGAAGCGTGAATTCGACGGGTTCGCTCGACGACCGGTCAGCCGGACCTATTGCGCCCATGAGTTGAAGATCCTTCCATTGCATGCGTCCATGCGCGGTGTAGGGGAGTATGCGCACGACATTGGCGGACAACTCGACACGCACTTCGACAAATGACTGAAAGAACGGGGCGCGGTTGGACGCAAACGCCGGGGCCAGCACCTCGGGTGTCGACGGCCATGCTTTGAAGCGTTTGATCCACCACCAGATCGGCTGCTTCCATCGCGGCGTCTCCGCGTCCAGCTTTTCGATCACGGCATCGGTTCGAGGATAGAAGGCGCAATCCGCGAAAGGCGGTTGCGCGGGCCAGTCGAGGGCGGTGCCGATGCTGATGTAGGCCCCGCCGCCGCCGTTCACAAAGTGCATCATGGAGTGGTTCGCACCCTCGGATTTATACTTTTCAAGGTAGAACTCAAAGTCATGGGTGTCGCCGGCCATGGCAACATCGACGGTTTGTTCTCGAAGTAGATCGTGCAGTTTTGCGAACTCCGGGTTGGCCCGGGAAACGTCATGCCCGCCGGCATAGAAGGGGTGGCCGGGAATCACCATCTTGAACTTGCCGCGAGCGCGTTCCATGGCGCCGCGCAGCCAGTTCCATTGCTCGGTATCGACGCTGCGCAAAATCCCGGTATCGACGGCGATGAGCGCGAATCTGTCGGTTTGAATCTCAAAGAAAGGGGCGCGCTGCAGTCCGCAGGTCAGGCCATATTGCCTGCGAAGCGTTGCCGCCTGCTCAATCATGCGATCGATGCGCTTCTCGGTCGTGCTTGTCAGGCGGTGATCGGCCCGACGCCGCGCCTGCATGACCGTCTGCGCCGCGTCGGGTTCAAGAATGTTCGCCGAGAATGCTTCCAGCGCGTCGTACCAATCGTGGTTGCCGGGAATCGCGTAGATCGGCTTGTTGAATCCCTTGAATGGAAGATAGAACTTCGCCTCATAGTCTTTCATCGCCCCCTGCGGATATATGACGTCCGATGCGATGATGAGAAACTTCACCTCGTCGCGCGCGCCAATCTGAAGGAATTGATCGCGAAGGATATGCTGCGACGCGTCGCCCTCGCCGGGATCGCCGATGACGATGAAACTGAAATCCTGCCCCGGTTGAATCTCGGGATGCACCTGAAACAGCGAATCGGCGGACAGGCCTGCCGCAGTCGATCGTTCCACCACGCTTCGAACCATGCCTTCGCGCCATGCGTCGGTGCGATGCGCGGCCCACTTCTCCCACGCCCCGGTCGCCCAGGTCTCGGTATCGAAGTACCAACTCACCCCGAGCAATGGCGCCGCCGCAATGATGACCGCGGTGATCGGCATGCCGCCCTGAAGTCCGCGTCGAATCGCCGCGGCAGGCGAGTGCCAGACTTGATTCAGCTTCATCGAGAAACTCATGCGCCTTCTGAGCCACCACTGCACGATGCGGCGTCCGGGCCAGGCGCGCTGGCCGGCGTCATACCGCGCCATGTGGCGCTTCCAGGCGATGCGCTCGAGCGGGCGTCCAAGAAATCGAAAAACGAGCCGATAGGGCACAATGATGGCATATGTCAATATGATGGCGAAAAGGGCGTCGCCTGCTACCGCGATCGCCGGCGAGATCAACCCCACCAGGTTCCATTCCGCGTTCATGCGGCCGACGTGAATCGCTAAGAATGTGATCAGCAGGGTGATGATCCAATAGCGGTCACCGATCCAGCGGCGATCTTCATACGCGTCGATCTGCTCGCGCACCTGCGCAATGAGCGGATGCGGTGCGAGGCCCAGTCGAAAATCGGGATGAAGCGTGTTCGCGTCTGCAGCCGCCTGTGGCGCCCCGGAATCGTGCCCGAATACAATGGACCAACCCGTCGACAACAACCGCAGACCCACGGTGACATACACGACCCACGCCCCTGACAGCGGCCACCGCAGGCTGATCGCCGATCCGATCAACACATTGACGACGCCGTCAAAGAACAACGCGCTGCGTGCGGGCATCTCGCCCCGGCGAATCGTGGTCATGATCTTGACGATCCCGTCGGCAATCCACGAGATGCCCAGCATCAGCGCGAGGGCGGCGAACACCAATTCGCCCCATGCCGTCAACAGCAATCCGGTGACGAGTGACACGGCGCTTCCGAATATCCCCGCTCGCCGCAGCGCCCTTTCGTTGAGGAATAGTGCGTGAATGGCCTGAAAAGCGCTGCAGGCGATCAGCAATATGCCGAGGATTGCCGGAGCGACCTCGGGGGATGCCATGGATGCGCCAATGGCAAGCAGACCGATCACAACGATCGAACCGCCGATAACGGTCTGCCTGGCCGCCGCCACGGTTGATTGCGCGGTCTTTGACAACAGCGTCCGGACAATTGACATGAACAGAACCGATTTCTTTCCGGCGCCCGACGGCGGCGCACGCGGCGATCGAAGTCGCGGTGTCAGTTGGTTTGCATACCCGAATCGACATGATTAGGCTAGCGGATGGCCGGAATGTGCCGGGCAATCCCGCATCGGAGCCCTCGCGCGGCGGCCTCGTCCGGGCCGCCGTCTCTTCCAGTGCTTCGAAATCGCCTGGAAACAAAAGCCCAATCAACGCATTTGGACCCGCCTTCATGGAGCAGGCCTCACTGACCGGCACGGTATCGTTTGGCGCGCGGCTTCTGCGCAGCGAGTGCTGGCGGCTGTCGCTCATGATTGCCGCGCTGCTTATCACCCTCGCGGGCGCCATCGTCCGCCGCGGCCTGGACGACGCCGTCATGTCGGCAGACGCGGCTTTTTATCCCAATGTCGCGATTCTGGTCGCCGGACTCTTTTTTCAGGCCATCGGCCTGATCATGACGCGCCGGCGGGCGCGCGCAGGCCGCGGCGTGCCGGAATGGGAGCGCGTGTTCAGCGTCGCGGTCGATCTCGCGATTCCTTTCATGATCCTCCTGATCTTCCAGTTCCATTCGCCACGGGGCGCGGAAGTGGCGATCGCCGGTCCATCACTTCTGCTGATGCCATTGGTGATCATGCTCTCAATTCTGCGCCTGCGCCCCTGGTTCTCGCTGGCCACCGGGTTGGCGGCGGCGGCCCTTCATGCTGCCCTGGTCGTGCGAGCCATCAAGGTCAGCGACATTCAGCAGAATGAATACCCCGCGTTCTTCAGTTATGCGGCGCTCCTCGCTGTGATGGGCGCCGCGGCAGCCGTTGTTTCGTGGCTCGCGCGTCGATACGTCAGCGAATCCGTCGCCGAGGCGACCGCCGCCGAGCGCACCAAGCGTGCCATGGCGACGATTGAGCAGGACATGACTGTGGCTCGCGACATTCAAATGGGCCTGCTGCCGTCGGTGCGGCCGGCCATTGGCGGATTCGACGTGGCCGGCATGGCGCGACCTGCCGCCCACGCGGGAGGAGACTACTACGACTGGCAGCCGCTTCCCAACAACCGGCTTGTCGTGGCCGTCGCCGATGTCACGGGACACGGGATCGGCCCCGCGTTGGTGATGGCCGTCTGCCGGGCCTATGCTCGCGCTTCCGCGCCGGCCATTGAAGGGCCCGAGACTCTCCTGGCTCATCTAAATGAACTGATCGTTGAAGATGTAAAAGGGGCGCGGTTCATCACCATGGCAGTGGCCGTCATCGATGATGGCGGGAATGTCCAATTGGTGTCGGCGGGCCACGGTCCCTCATTTCTGTATCGGGCGTTCGACCGCAGTGTCGAGCACTTCGGCGGAGACGGCCTGCCGCTGGGCGTCATGCGAAATGAGAAATACGGCCCGCGCCGCGATTTTCGACTCGAGACCGGGGACGCGCTGGTGCTGTTGACCGACGGATTCGTGGAGTACGCCCGCGCCGCCGATGAAGCGCTCTTCGGCGAAGCGCGGCTGGCCGAGGTATTGCAGGCGAGTGCACACCTCTCATCGGCCGAGATCATCTCCGCCATCGATGAGGCCGTTCGCCAATTCGCGGACGGCTCACCTCAAGCCGACGACATGACGGCAGTCGTGATCAAGCGCGTTTGATGCCTTGATTGGAGATTCGCGAGCGCGGGCCTGTCGCCAGAATAATCTTTCTTGTTTGTTGCAGGCCTAGACTGAGACAACTTTGAGGGAGCCTCGCTCCGCCGGGTAAGATTTCAAGGCATGTGTGCGGCGGTGGTCAACGACGATGGATCCACGATTTCGGAATCAGCCACTATTACACTGGTGCTCCTCGCGGCCGGGATTGGGCGCCGATTTGGCGGATTGAAGCAGCTTGAAGGCGTTGGTCCCAACGGCGAAGCGATTCTTGAGTACACCGTCCATGACGCGGTCCGCGCCGGCGTGGAGCGCGTGGCGCTCGTGGTTCGGCCGGAGAATGAGTCCGAATTCAGACAAACCGTCGGAACCCGGCTCGATCGCATGGCCGACGTGACCTATGTTCACCAACAGGTTGCGGAAACGCGACTCAAGCCGTGGGGCACGGCGCACGCGATACTGTGCGCAACCGAAGCCGTGGCGAGCCCATTTGTCGTCGCCAATGCCGACGATTTCTATGGGGCCGGGGCGATCGCTGCCGCGGTCGATTATTTCAAAAGTGGAGGCGGGAGTGGCGCCGTTGAGCACGCTCTGATCGGCTACCAAATGCGCGACACGCTGCCCGGTGCAGGTTGCGTGTCGCGTGCAGTGTGCACCCTGAAGAACGGGCTGCTGGCCGACCTTGTCGAAATGCCGCAGGTCTGGCGCGAAGGTGATGACATCATTGCGCTCGATGCTGCCGGCCGGCGACACACACTCTCGGGTGATGAGAGCGTCTCCATGAACCTGTGGGCATTCCGCCCCACCATGAGTGCCGCGCTCCGAGCCGCATTTGACCAGTTTCTGCGCGATCACGCCGCATCGCCCGATGCCGAGTTTCAGATTCCCGTGGTGATTCGCGATCTGATCCATTCTGACCTGGCTCGGGTGCGTGTCATCCCGTGGACCGGTCCGTGGTGCGGCGTAACGCACCGCGATGATCTCAATGGGGTTCGAACTCACATTGGGAAACTGACCGACGCGGGAGTCTATCCGAGTCCGCTTGATGCCCATCGAAGCGGAGCGACGAAAATCGCCTTTCGGCCGATCGTGGACCGTTTCGACATCGACGGCGAATTGACTTTGATCACGCCGCTGCAGGGCGGCCATATTCACGATTCGTATGTCGCAGTGATCCAAACGCCGGCAGGGCCGCGCCGATTCGTTCTGCAGCGCATCAATACAACCATCTTCACCGACGTGGACGGTCTGATGGAGAACATCGGCCGGGTCACCGATCATCTCAGGAGTAAGCTGCGCGATGCAAATGCAACCGAACTTGACCGCCGCGTGCTGACGCTCGTGCCCATGCGCGCCGGCCCGCTGACGCACCGCGCCCCGGACGGATCGCGCTGGCGTATGACCCAATTCATCGAACGCTCCACGGCAATCGAGTTTCCCCGGTCGCCGGCCGACGCCGAGCGGGCCGGTCGTGCCTTCGGCGAATTCCATGCCCTGCTCGCCCATCTTCCACCACCGGCACTGTGTGAGACGATTCGGCATTTCCACGATACACCGCGACGCCTCGCCGCATTGGAGCAGGCCATCGCAGTCGATTCGCAACATCGCGCGGACGCCATCAGGACCGAGATCGAATTCGCCCTGTCGCGGCGTTCGCTTGCTGCTGCACTAGTCGAGCCGCTTCAACGCGGCGAGTTGCCGATCCGAATCGCCCACAACGACGCCAAGCTCAGCAACGTGCTGCTCGATGCCGATTCCGGCGAGCCGCTCTGCGTGGTCGATCTCGATACAGTCATGCCCGGCACGGTGCTGTTTGACTTCGGCGACATGATGCGGACGATTCTCTGTCCGGCGGCGGAGGATGAACGGGATTTATCGAGGGTGCGCGTGAACACCGCGTTATTTGCAGGGCTCGCTCGTGGATACCTTGACGCGACGCGCGATTTCCTGACATCGACCGAGCGCAGCCTCCTCGTGACCTCCGGTCTGGTCATCACTTACGAGCAGGGCGTTCGATTTCTCACCGACTATCTGCAGGGCGACGCGTACTATCGAACGACGCGGCCTGGGCAGAATCTTGATCGTTGCCGCGTGCAGTTCGCGCTGCTGAAGCAACTCGAACTTCATTGGAGTGAGTTCAAAGCGATTATCGAGAAAGCCTGAGTGGACTATTTGTCTTCCCGGCTATTCGTCGATGACGCGGGTTGCGTCGAACCGGTCTTACCGGTCGGTGCGGACTCGTCTTTACGAAACATCCGCGAAACCGCTTCGCTCATTCGGCTGTCATCCAGCAGCATCCGGGCGCGAACAACTGTTGTCTTCGTAATTCGCAGCGGACGCTCATATCGCGGCGAGCGTCCGTTGGGCTCGGTGCCGTCGGTGGTGCAGAGGATCTGGCCCTGCCTCACCGGACTTTCCAGAGCGACATCGGTGTGACCGGTGAAGGGTGATTCACCGGCGACATAGCGCGGCGGGTCTATGAAGGGCTTGACGCCCATTGCTTCCAGTCGCGACAGATGCACCTGCAGGCGGCTGCGGAATTCCCGCCAGTCGCGCGGTTCGGCCGGGGACCAGCCGATTTCTGCGATCGCGCAGAGGCGCGGAAATACACGATTATCAACCAAGTCCTGCGGGGCGCGCTCGGTCCAGATGTTGCCCTCGATGCCGAGGATGTGCCGTTGATGCGCGGCCTCCAGCCCTTTGGGCATCGGGTCGAATGCAAACACCTTGTCGATGGCGAAGGCCTTCAGGGGATCGGCGTCGGGACTGTGCTGCGGATAGTCGAGGTAGCAGTGGCTGGTCGGCGAGACGATCACGTCGTGACCGGCCCGGGCGGCCGTCGCGGCAGCGTCCATGCCGCGCCAGGCCTGCACGGTCGCATTGGGCGCGAGTCCGCCTTCGATGATTTCATCCCATCCGATCAACCGGCGGCCCTTCGAATTGAGAAACTTCTCGATGCGCCGAATGAAGTAACTCTGCAGCTCGTGCTCGTCCTTGAGCTTCTCATCGCGAATCCGCTTCTGGCATTTCGCACATTTTTTCCATCGCGCCTTGGGGCACTCGTCGCCGCCGATGTGGATGTACTCGCCGGGGAAGAGGGCGATCACTTCGGTCAGCACATCCTGCAGGAACTCGAAGGTCGCATCGTTGCCGGCGCAGTACACGTCGTCGATCACGCCCCATTCGGTGCCTACCTCAAACGGTCCGCCGGTGCACGACAGGTCGGGCCGGGCCGCCAGGGCCGCGAGGCTGTGACCGGGCATCTCGATCTCGGGGATGATGGTGATGTAACGCGACTGGGCATAGGCGACGATCTCGCGAATGTCGCCCTGCGTATAAAAGCCGCCGTAGCGTCCCTTGCTGTCAAGCGGCTGCTCGGACTCGCGCGTCGCCTTGCGCCACGCCCCGATCTCGGTCATCTTGGGGTGTTTCTTGATCTCAATCCGCCAGCCCTGGTCCTCGGTCAGGTGCCAGTGCAGCACGTTCATTTTGTGATAGGCCAGCAGGTCGATGTAGCGCTTGACGAAGTCCTTGGTCATGAAATGTCGTCCGCAGTCAAGCAACATGCCGCGATGCCGGAAGCGAGGGCTATCTGTGACATGGACGCAAGGAATCTGCCAGACTTGATCAATGACCGGTACCGGCAGTTCCGCTCGCGCGCTGGGAAATAATTGCAAAAGTGTTTGGACACCGCGGAAGAGTCCCGCGCTCGACTTACCCAAGATGTGGATTGCATTCTCGTCAATCTTGAGCTCATAGGATTCGTCGTTTGAATTCCCGGGGCTGATTATCCCAATCCTGATACCGTCAACTGGGAAATGCCCGCCGGTGACCACGGATGTCATGTTTCTTACGGGACAATTGACGCCGGTAGTCTCTTTGATTCGCTTGGAGAGATAGGCGCCAATCTGACGCACTTCGGCATTCGGATCGGTGACAATTGAAGTCGATTTACCTTCACCGGAGGTGTAAAGCTGGTCCAAGGAATCTTGACTTTGTATTGATTGCTCCATAAGTGGAAAGGAACCCGGCAGCAAAGTAACTTGAGCAGGCTGTGGTATTAGTCCTACGTTGCTCGCATTGGATTCGTCGGCGACGACGGGGACGCCACCTGACGCGATAGCAAATGCGAGCAAGAGGAACTCGGCGGCAATGGTGCGACCAAAGCTAGTCATTCGTCTGATTCCTTCAATCTATGAAGCATGCCGCGAATGTCGCGGACGCCCTTCACCGCGACGAAGATCGTCACGGTCGAATACCACACAATCGCGGCAGCCGTCAATATGAACCACACGGGATGGCTCGGCATCGTGTCACTCCGTTCGCGCGGGCGCGAGGGACGCGGGTTTCATCAGAGATCCAACGACCATCGCGATCGCCGCGGCGGCATAGGCGGCGATGCCCGACCAGTTCGGGCCAATTCCGTCAACAAACGCTTTGGTCGCGGGCAGCTTCTGCATCACCAGAAACGCAATCGGAAACACCGCGCCGCAGATGATCGCTCCGGCCGCGCCCCAACTGTTGGCCCGCTTCCAGTAGCAGCAGGCGATCAGCAGCACCGACATACTGGCGAGATAGATCGATCCGGTGATCGTGCAGTAACTCCACAAATCGCCTTCGAGCTTGTACCACAGCCCGAAGAAGAGCAGATAGATTCCGATGAGGGCCACGATCATGCGATTCCACAGCAGCCCGCGCTTCTCGCTCACCACGCGTGCGCGCCGGAAGGGCCCGAGGATGTCGTTGTAGATCACGCCCGCCCAGGTGAGCATGTAGGACGAATCGGTCGACATGTCGGCGGCGAGCATGGCAGCCACCAGCAGGCCCATCAGGCCGATGGGCACGAAGGTCGCTACAAAGACCGGCATGGCGAAGAGCGACGGCTCGGCCTGCATTTCCGGCGACAGGTGGGCGAATGACGCCTGGGTCAGCGTGGCCAGCGCCGCGATGCCCCACAGCCCCGGAATGAGAAATCGACAGAAAAAGAAGATAGCCGTGCCAGTGAACACCTTGCGGCCCGTCCGCGAGTCCTTCGCTGCGAGCAGTCGCGCCGTCACGGCCTGCCAGCACAGCGTCGCCGCCGTCTGAATGCAGACCTGGAAAATGATGTACGACCAGCCCAGATCCTTGTTGATGATCGGGTTGAAGCCGCCGGCGCCGTACTTCGTCTCTACGGTAGAGACCAATGTGCCCCATCCGATCTTCCACAGCACCAGGTACGTCACCGCCAGCATGCCCGCACTCATCACGATAAATTGCAGAAAGTCCGTGATCAGCACCGACAGCATGCCCCCCAGGATGGTGTAAACGCAGACCGCGACCAGCAGCACGGTCATGGTCATCTCAAGGTAGCGCGGATCGAAGCCGACGGTGATCACGAGAAACTCGCCGCCGACGCGCAGGAAAATGCCCATGTTGAGCAAGCCGCCCAGGGCGATCACCACGCCCGCCAGCCAGCGGATGCGCGGTCCGAATCGGCGCTCGAACAATTCCGGTATGGTCATCACGCCTGAATCGCGCAGCGGCTTCACGCAGAAGCCGGTCAGTCCGATCAACAGCATGGCCGCGGCCTGGATGATGCCGGGCGTCGCGCCCGCAAATCCATATTTGTAGCCATTCTGGGCCGTGTACATGCAGGTGATGATGCCGAACTCGGTGGCTGCCAGTGAGGCGATGCCGAGATAGACATTCATCTCCCGTCCGGCGACGAGGAAGTGATCCACCTTCGACACATATTTGCGCACCATGACGCCGGCGATCATGGTGATTAGCAGGTAGAGGCCGACGATCGAGCCGTCGATGGGATAGGAGAAGGCGGCGAGCATGGTTGTGGCGCAGGCATCCTTGCCTGCAGTCTTCATGTCTCATATGGCAGGCTGGAGCCTGCACCACAAATGTACAGTCGCGCCTGTTCTCGGCGGCGTCAAGCGGTGCTATCGATGATGCGGCGCAATTCGGCGACGAGGGCGGGATCGAAGCGCGACCCGCCGGCAGTGGGGACGCGACAGGAGCTGTGAATTGACGTGCAGCGCGTGCCCTTAATGATCGTGGCCACATTGGCGGGCCGGATGCCGCCCCCCGGCAGGATGTCGATGCGCCCGGCTGCACGGTCGATGAGCCGGGCGATGTTCTCGATGCCGCTTGCGTCGGCGGCGCTGGCTGCTCCGCCCGAGGTCAGGATGCGGTCGAAATCCAGTCCGATGAGCTGGTCCAGTGCGGCTTTACGATCCAGTACGCTGTCGAACGCGCGATGGAACACGCAGTCCATTGCAACCGCCGGCCTCGTCAGGCGCCGGCAGAGCTCAACATCGATGGAGCCGTCTTGCCGCAATGCACCAAAGACGACGCCATCGGCATCCAGAACGTGCGCCAAGTCGACAGACATCTCCATGGCATCGGACTCGGCGGCGTTGTAAACGAAGTTACCGCCGCGCGGACGAACCATCACCATGATGGGGACGGTTGCCCATTCGACAACTTTCACAATCGTCTCCTCGGATGGCGTCAATCCGCCGACATCGAGCGAGGCGCAGAGCTCCAGCCGGTCCGCGCCGGCGTCAACCGCGACGTTCGCTTCGTCGAGCGTTTCGACGGGGACTTCAAGAATGATGCCATGGGAGGGCATTCAAAGTCCTTCAAACTGGTCCGTACTTACATAGACGCGAATCGACTTCATGCGTCCGTTGGGGGTGTGCTGCCGCGGCAGGATGCGCACGCCCGAGACCGACTCCTCGCGACCGAGATCGACGACGAGATAATGCGGATGCTTGGGCGAGCCACCCTGCCATTGGGTATGCCAGAACGTGTCGGGCTTGCCATCCAGGACATGGGTCGCAAGGCCATCGTCGCCGGACATTTCCTCGCTGTCCGCATAGACCACGCGACATCGGTCCGGTGATACATCGCCGCCGGCCTGTGTGCGCACACGGAGTTCGGCGCACGTAGTGAAGGCGTCGCCGCTTTGAGAATCCAGTGCTTCGATGCAGACATAGCGCCCCTTGGTCACTGCGAAATCCACCGTCTGCCAGCCCACGCCCGCTACGAGCGTTGCCTCGCCGGCCGGTTTGACGTCACCGAGCGTCAGCGTCTGGCCCTTCCGTCGCAGCGGCTTCGGCGCATCCCAGTCTTCGTGTACATCGTTGAGAATCGGCGTCTTGAACCCTTGCACCCTGCGCTGCCGGACACCACCGACGGCATCCAGCACGAGAATTTCATTGACGCCCGTCTTCAACCAGCAGCCGGGGCAATACAGTGTCTGCTGCGGGCCGATATTCCAGTATCGCCCCAGGTTGTGGCCGTTCACCCACACCATGCCGCGCTTCCAGACGCTCATGTCGAGAAAAGTGTCGCCGACCTCGGCCAGTTCAAACACGCCGATAAATACGCATGGCTGTTTACTGGTGCCAGAGGTGTGGCCAAATCGCAGTTCTTTCCGCATGGCGTCGTCCATCGGCAGGCCGAATATCGTCCAATTCAACAACTCGGTCGTCTTTTCGGCGGTGGCCCAATCCACGCGCTTTGTGATCCCCTTGCGATCGTGCAGATCGCCGCCGAAATTCACGCGACCGAACGCCTCGACCAGGATGTCCAATTGCGCAGGCTTCGACCGCTCGCCGATCGACACCCTGTTCCGCCGCCAACGGCGATCAACAGCACCGACGCGAATCGAATCGACAAACACCTGCGCAAGGTCATGCGGCTCATGAATGACTAACTCACCGGCCGGGCCCGCGGGCAATTCCGTGCGGTAGACAACCATGCCGCCCGCCTGATCGAGCATTTCCATCGAAGGCGGCCGCTCCGCCTGCCGGCCCGCGCCGAGGTTGTCCCACAACTCTGCGCGTGACCTCATTCGAATTTTCGGTGTGCCGATCACCTTTGGCGCGGGTGGCAGATCGGCAATCGACTCACCCTCGTTGAGATGCTTGGAGAACAACTCGCGCAGCGCGTGGAACTTCGGGGTCGCCCGTCCGGCTTCGTCGATGGGAGCGTCGTAGTCATAGCTTGTGGATTGCGGGCGGAAAGGCGGACTGTTGGCTCCTGCGGTCATACCGAACGAGGTGCCGCCGTGGACCATGTAGATACTGAACGATTGGCGATTCTCCAGCATTGAGCCCAGCTCGCGGACAATGCGGGCTATGTCGCCGGTGTGATGTTTGTTTCCCCAACTGTCAAACCAGCCCGGGTAGTATTCGCCGCACATCAGCGGTCCCTTCGGGCGAATCTCGCGCAGGGCTTTGAAGTTCGCTTCCGGGTTGCTGCCGAAGTTTACTACGCAGAACAAATCTTCAAGCGTGTCGTTCTTGAGCTGGCTGGGACCGTCGCAGGTGAACAGCGGGACGTCGAAGCCGGCGGCGAGCAATGTGTCGCGCAGCTCCCGGATGTACTCCTTGTCGTTGCCGTAGCTGCCGTATTCGTTCTCGACCTGCACCATGATGATCGGCCCGCCGCGGGTGATTTGCAGTGGAGCGAGTTCGCGTCCGACGCGCTGAAGGTACTTTTTCGCCGCGTCCAAATAGCGCGGATCGCGCGAGCGGAGCTTGATATCGTCATGCTTGAGCAGCCACCACGGGATGCCGCCCAGATCCCACTCGGCGCAGGAATAGGGACCGGGTCGCAGAATCACCTTGAGTCCGACCTGCTGGGCCAGGCGGCAATATTCGGCGGCGTCGGCATCGCCAGTGAAGGTGAATTCGCCGGGCATCGGCTCGTGCTGATTCCAGAAGAGATAAGCGCACACGGTGTTGCAGCCCAGCGCCCGGATCATCTCCAGCCGATGCCGCCAGTACTCGCGCGGCACTCGGGCGGCATGCATTTCGCCGGAGCGGATGACAAAGGGCTTGCCATGCAGGAGAAAATCGCGCTCGCCGATGGCGAATGGCGCGTTTGAAGGAATGGCCGATGCAGATTGCGTCGTGGCCGGGGCTGTTGTCGTGCGCGGCTCACCGGGGCCACACAGCACATCCAGTTCAGCGAGGCTGGTCCACGGGCCGTTGTTGACTTCGGACAGCGCTCGAACCGTCAGATACCGCGCGTCGATCGGCTCCTTGAGAAAGATGATCTCTTCGTCGGTGCGACCGGCGAGCTTGCCCTTGGCGACAGAGACGCCGTCTACCGTTGCGTCCTTCGATGCCAGCAGTTCGTATTCGCGGATGCGCCCATTCACACCGATCTTTCGCGGCAGCAGACTCACGCCGAAGACGCGCTGCACCGCGCCGAAATCGACCACCAGCTGATGCGGATGCTTCTGCGTGGATGAGCCATAAGCGGTGTGCCAATATGTGTCGGCATCTCCGTCGATGGCATACGCGGCCGGACCTTCGCCGGGCTGCTCGCTGTCGGCGGATTGAACCCGCCAGCGCTTCTTGCGAGCCGCCGGATCGCTGATGGCGTGATGCACGATGGCGGCCATGATGCCCGAGCCGGCCGCGTCGGGATGCAGCTTGTCGGGAAAAAGCGCCGCGCGATCGCTGAGCGGATTGAACAAATCGATGATCGGCGCATCCGCCTCGCGGCAGGCCTGGCGTACGAGTGGAATGACACCCGTCTCGATATTGATCTTGCGATCGTCAAAGCTCGGTACGGGCAGGCACACGAACACGCGCGGATACCCCGCAGTTTCGCGAAACGCAGCGATCATCTCCTTGAGCGTGGGCACGAAGTCATCTTTGATTTTCTCCCAGCGAGCGGGGTGCGCGTCATTGGTGCCGAGCTTGATGACCACGATGTTGGGCTTGAAGGCCTTGGCGCGAGCGAACTCCGGCTGCGACCAGTACGGGCGATCGGTGTCGCGGGCCAGCGTGGCCCCGGAGTGACCGAAGTTGCCGACCTGGTAGCCGCTGCCCAGCAGGGCTTGAAGCTGCGCGGGATAACTGTTCACCTCGCGATTGTCGATGCCCCAGCCGAAGGTGATGCTGTCGCCGACGCAGGCCACGCGGATCGGCTCGGCCGCTTGCACCGTCAAACAAGACGACAGGACGAATGCGATTGTCGAAGCGGTTGTGCGCATCACTTTCCTTTCGGCGCGAATTCCAGCACGCGCACTTCAAACGCCTCCAGGTCCAGCACGCGGCTGCGGCCTTCGGGGAAGTCCATGCCCGGCTTGCCTGTCGTGCGGGCATACGAATTCGTGGCGACAAATGACTTGATCGCATCGTCCGGCAACTCGAACACCAGTTGCGGATCAACGGAATACGCCTGCGGCCGATCGGATGGATTACGCAGCGTAAGAATGCCCTTGCGCGGGGACCACGAAGCCCAACCGTAAACCTCCAATTTACCGGGATCGCCGCCGACCCAGTGCGTATCCACCAGCACGTCGGCGTTTTCGCGAGCCCACTTGGCCGACGCCGCAAGATCGTCCCAATTCACCTGGGTCAGCAACTTGGGCGAGACATACAACTCCTGCAACTGCGTGCCACTTCCGAAATAGGAACGAACCTCAGAGCGGAAGTCGCCTGTCGGATCGCTGGACAACTTGTTGGCATGCGGCGCGAAAATGATGCCATGCGTCATCAGCGAGTTGATCGGATACAGCGGCGCTCGCCGCACCACGCCGGAGTAGGTGTCGGCATCGCGGTAGGTGATCCATCGCTGCCGGTCGCTTCCGACTCCGGCGAAGCTGTGATCCGATCCGCCGCGCCAGGTGCTATCGGCATGCCGCAGCCAGAAGGGCGACGGCCACGTGCCGGTCGTCAGGTTAATGAACAGGTCAGGCTTCGCGGCGCGAAGGTCGGCGATGAGCTGAATCGCAGCCTCAAAGTCGCTGTCGAAGCTGCTGCCGGAACACATCTTGTCCGGGCTGCCGGTGCCGTCGAACTTGAAGTGGTTGATTCCGAACTTGGTGACGAACTCAAGCGTCACGTCGTGAAAACGCTTGTAGTATTTGGGGCCGGAGAGGGCATAACCCTGATTGTCTACTTCGTAGCCCTGCGCCTTGCCGTAAGCCAGGCGCTTATTTCGTGGATCGCCGTAACCGCCCCAGGGCGAGAGCCAAACCCCGGGTGCGGATTTGAACTTCGCGGCTTCTTCCTTCAGCGGCATGAAACCACTGGGAAATCCCTTGTTAAACTCCCACATCGATTCGTAGTTGTCCCATCCGTCGTCGAATAGAAATGAGTCGAGCTTGACGCCGCGCTTCTCGACCAGTTCGCGGCCGTAGGCTTTGATGACATCGAGGCATTGGGTCTCATCAAACTTGGTGAACATGCCAAGGTCGTACCACGAGTTGTAATGCAGGAAGGGGCGATAGGGGTGCGCCCGCTCGCGCTCGACGTAATTGAGAAATGCGCGGCGCATCTGTCCGCGCGGGGCGACGCCGATGACGCTGGAATAGGTGACGGTCTGTCCTTTTCGAAGCGACAAAGCCCGCGCAATCCAGGAGGTGGCGCGGTTTCCCTCCACTTTCGACTGAGCCATGGGATGCTCGAAACCCAGGAAGACATCGCCGGCGACGATCGGCGAACCGGGGCAATCCCCCGCAACAATTGCGCCAGGAATCTCCGCATCGAAGAGCACGACGCGTTCGAGGTCGACATCGTTGTCGACCGCCTGCAACTCAACCTGCTGGCGCACATAGTTGGAGCCGTCGAATAGGTCTGCCCGCCATGTGCAGCGAAGACCATCCTCGGAACGAAGCTCGACTACCGCGCCTTTGCCGGGCAATCGGTTCGCACGATTGGATGACGCAGCATTCCCGGAATAGGCTTCCGTCTTAATGAAACTTATTGCCTTCCAATTGACTTCAGCAACACCCGACGCAGTCTTTCGTAGACACTTGAATGCGAACGCTGCGGGAGTGACTGTCGAGTTTGTCCACTTGTTGGCAATGCGGGTCCATTCCACGCCCGTCGATCTGCGCTTCCAACTCGCCTCCATCACGCGATTATCGAATTGAACCACGGGACCTCGGCCTTCTGCTTGTGCAGGTCCCGGTTCGGGAGACACGGCCCATGCTGCCGTGGCAAGCAACACCACCAAGAACGGGGCGATTTGCATATCAGGGCCCTTCAAGGATTCGAATGGCGCGACCCCAAAGGGTCGACCGCCCAGGCTGATCACTGCTTATTGATTGGATTCTACCGACAGCGGAATCACCTGCCTGTGCCGCGTTCGAGCCGGCACACGCCGGACCACGGTCTGTTGCCGGCGGGCCCTGGGGGTCGGAAGGCAGGGACTTGATCCTCGGATGATTCGGTGTGTGACAAGAGAATTCGCCAGGCTGCTGCAAGCGCGGGCATTCCATGCGATGCAGCAAACTGAATCGTCGCGCTGCCAATCAAGGCGTTGCCGATTCGATCCCGGCCGCCCGCTTTGACGGGCCTTCAGTTACTTTCAGGCGCGCGGGTTTGGTTCTGGATTCACTCGCCGAATCCAACCATTCTGACGATGCGATCCGCAATCCTGTTGCGCCGCGGCACTTAAAGAAGTCCGTATTTTTGCATGCGGTATCGCAGCCGGTCGCGGGAGACGCCGAGGAGTTCGGCCGCCTGGACCTGGTTGTTGTGTGTGCGCTCCAGCGCCTGCTTGAGCATCGACTTTTCGAGGTCGTCGAGGCGGCTGAGCGGGAAGCCGTTGACCGGTAACTCCAGGTTCTCCAGTTGCATCTGCGAGGTCGGTGCGTCGAGTCGCTGTGTCAGCGGGAAGTCATCCTCATCCAGCACCGCTGTGCGGGCGAGGAGCACGGCACGCTCAACGGCGTTTCGCAATTCACGGACATTTCCGGGCCAATTGTGCGCCGACAAACGGGCCAGCGCCCGTTCGGTCAACTCACTGACCGGCTTCTTGAATTCCTTTGCGAATCGTGCGGCAAAGTGCCGGGCCAGCAGCATGACGTCGCTGCCGCGCTCGCGAAGCGCGGGAAGGCTCAGCGAGACGACGTTGAGACGATAGAAGAGATCCTCTCGAAACGTGCCCGCGCGAATCGCGTCCTCAATGGGGCGATTGGTCGCGGCGATGACGCGGACGTCGACTGTGATCTCCTGCGTGCCGCCGACGCGCCTGAATCGGCGGTCTTCCAGAAAGCGCAGAAGCTTGGCCTGCAGCGCGGGAGCCATGTCGCCGATTTCGTCAAGAAAAACGGTGCCGCCGTCGGCCGCCTCGAGCAGTCCCTTCTTGGACGTCTTGGCATCCGTGAATGCCCCGCGTTCGTGGCCAAACAGCTCGCTCTCCAGAAGCGTGTCGGTGATGGCGGTGCAAGTGATGTTGATAAACGGCATCTCCGCGCGGGGCGATGCGCGGTGGATGAGGCGCGCAACCAGATCCTTGCCGGTTCCGGTCTCACCGCGAATCAACACGGTCGACGCGCCCGAACCGGCGACCCGGCCGATCGTGTCAAGCAGCGACTGAATCGATGCGTGCTGCCCGATCAACATGTCGGAGCCGAAGTCGCGCTGAAGTTGGGAACGCAGGGCCCGTAGTTCGCGTCGGAGGCGCGTGGTCTCGAGCGCCTTATCGACCGTGAAGAGCAACTCGTCCATCTGAAATGGCTTGGCGAGATAGTCAAACGCGCCAAGGCGAACTGCGTCTACTGCTGTCTTAATCGTGCTGTAAGCCGTCATCATGATGGCGACCGCGTCGGCATCCCGTTCGCGGAGGCTGCGCAGCACATCGAGGCCGGTCATGTCGGGCAACTGGTAGTCCAGCATGACGAGATCGAAGTCGCCGTCGGCAAGTTGCTGCAATGCGGACTCGCCGGTCTCGGCCTCATGCACCTCATAGGCCCGTTCCTCGAATTTCTTTCGGAGAGACCACCGAATCAGGGCCTCATCCTCGACAATCAATACACGAATGGACATTTCACGCCTCAATCGGGATCCCTGGCCTGCCGCAACAGCAGCCGAATTATCACGGTTGTGCCCTCGCCGGGGCGTGATTGCAGATCCACGGAGCCGCCGTGGGCCTGGATGATCTGCCGGCAGATGGCGAGTCCGAGGCCGGTTCCACGCGCCTTGGTGGTGAAGAATGGTTCGAAGGCCCGGCGGCGCACCGTGTCGCTCATGCCATGACCGCGATCTTGTACAAGAAGTTCGACGGCCGTCCCATCGAGTCGCGTCGCCAGCAGCACGGTGCCTCCGGCCTTCGATGCTTGCGCGGCGTTCAGGATCACATTGATCAGCACCTGTTCGATCTGGTCCGGATCGACGTTGACCTCGGGCAATGAAGCATCGCATTCGACCTGCAGGCTGATCCCGGCCATCGGCGGCTGCGTGTGCAGAAGGGCGACGGTCCGATTCACCAACTCGGCGATTTTGGCAGCACGCAACTGCGGCACCTTGGGCCGGGCGTAAACGAGCAGGTCCTCCACAGTACCATCCAATCTGTCAATTTGACGCAGGATCTCCGCCAGGATGGGCAGTTGCGGATCGTTCGGAGGGGTCGAATCCCGCAGCACCTGTACCGCGCCGCTGATGCCGGCCAGGGGGTTCTTGATCTCGTGGGCGAGCGATGCGGCGAGTTGACCAATCTCGGCGAGCCGCTCCGCCCGCGAGAGTCGCTCCGCCAGGGCAAGACGCTCCAGCGACCGCAGTTGCTCGGAATGGGCGATTTGGAACGTCTCGAGCATGACGGCCGTTTCGAGGGCCAGCAGCTTGTTGAGGGAGTTGAGCTTCGCGGCCGCATCCGGAATTCCCGCGGCCACGGCGGTATGGTGGATCTCCTGACGAATGACCTCAATCGCTCCAAACATGTAGTGCTGAGCCAGTCCGACGCGAACGTGGGTGCGGCCGATCGCGGCCCGTTGATCGCAATAGGACTTGTCATAGACGCCACAAAACAGCGAATCGAGCCAGTCGGACAGCTTGGCGCGCAGGCGTTCGATTTGCTCGGGTCCGCTGAACACGCGGGCCGCGCCGGGGTGCCTCAGCAGCACGTCGTAAAAACGCGTCACAATCTGCGGAATCTTCGGGCGGATGTAATCGCCCATCCCGCGAATGTTGCCGGCGTCGACGTCCGTAAAGCCCACGTAGCGAGTCAATTCAAAAAAAACACTTTCAGCCATTTCAGAATTGTAACGGCTGCAGGAAAAGCCCTTCGGGGGCCGAACCGGGAGGGCCGTATCGCAATCCATCCGCCCTTCATGAAGGCAACAGGATGTCGAATGCATGACTTCACCCTCTTCGGCACTCGCGGGGCAATTCACATGCCCGCCGCTCTTTTTTCCGCAAAAGTGCGCACGAGCCGATTGCAAGATCACGCCAATCGGAATCGTGCGAGATTTGCCACAGGTCCTGCGTGAAACATCGCAAATTCGCGCTGCGAACCCCCGCGCCATGGCGCAACCGGCGAGCGATTGTGGATCGTTGCCTCAGAGAATGGGTCGGTCGTTGAATCCACGCGCGGCGCTACGGTGGCATAGGACATGCTTCTGTACTTCAGGGCGTATTGAAAGTTCTCGGCCAAGGCCGGGGGAGGTGCGTCATGTCCGCGAAAAAGGAAAGCCCGGCCGGCACACCGCCTGTGTCGCGACACGCGCCGGCGCGGACGCTGCGGGCAAGCGACATCAGTCGGATTCGCGAGCTTGCATATGCCTGCTACTCAGCGCGACTCGGCAGCGGGAGCGGCGATGAACTCTCGGACTGGCTGGAGGCCGAGCGCATGTATTTCGCGTCCCTCGATACACAGGGCGTGCCCGAGATAACTCCTTCCAAACCGGCTCCGCCGGCGCGCGTGGCAAAGGCCGAATCGCGTGCCGGCCGGCCATTGGAGAAGCGATTGAGCGTTTGAGTCGATCGCACGTCGCGTCCTGCCGCGACGGGCCGCCGTAAAGAGACGCAGTGAGCGGCGACTGGGCAGGGGGGTGAGACATCATGAGCATTCGATCATTTCGCGATCTGTATTACCATCAACTGCGCCGGCTCCATGCGACCGCCTACCACAGCGCTATGATGTTTCCGAGCCTGCAGCGTGCAGCGAGCTGCCCGGAATTGGCCTCTACGCTCGAAGAAGATGTAACGATGGCCAACGATCAAATGGATCGCCTTGTGAATTTGCTCCCCGCAAAGCCGGATAATTCCGCGGCGCCCATTTCGGTCACCAATCTGCTCCAGGACTGCCTGCTGCTCTGCAAAGAAGAGGAACTGAATCACGCCGCGCGCGACGCAGCCCTGATCGACCTGGTACGACGGCTGCATCACGACCAGATTGCCGGCCTGTCGAGCGCCCGGACGTGGGCGCGAGCCATGCGTGACAGCGACGCCGTGGCGATCCTGGAGGAGTGCCTTCGGGAAGAGAAGCAGTCGGATGCCCGGCTGGATGCCATAGGGGACATTTGTTGCCGTCGGGCGATTTCGTGCTGCGACCGATGTTCGAGTGACAACTTCTGCGCCGGCATGGCGCATGCCTGATGCAGATGTGGAGGCTTCAAGAACGACGAGGTGATGTCATGAGAATCATAATTGGCTATGACGGATCGGCTCACGCCGACGGGGCCATGGATGATCTCAGGAATGCGGGGTTGCCCGAGACCACCGAAGCCAGCGTGCTGTGCGCAGCCGATGTTTTTAATGTATTCGAACCGGCCCCCATTCAAGGCGAAGCGCCGTCCGTGATGGCCGAAGCCGCGGCGCGGTGGCGGGCCGACGTCGATTCAGCGCTCGCGAAGGCACGCGATACGGCCGAGTCCGGTGCGGCGCGGCTGCGTCGATCATTTCCGACCTGGAAGATTCTTGCGGAAGGCGTGGCGGATTCTCCCGGGTGGGCCTTGATCGAGCGCGGAGAGGGATCCGGCGATCCGGCGCGCGCCGCGGACATGATCGTCGTTGGCGCGGCCGGTCGATCGGCGATCGGTCGCATGGTGTTTGGCAGCGTTGCCAACCAGGTGCTGTCGAATGCGGGTTGTCCGGTGCGCATCGGCCGGCGCACACACCGCGCCGACGACGAGCCGGTTCGCCTGCTGGTCGGCGTGGACGGATCGCTTGAGTCGAGTGCGGCGGTTGAACGAATCATCTCGCGCAGCTGGCCGGGTTACACCGAGTGCAGGGTGGTGGCGGTCGTCGACTCGCGTATGAGCACGGCATATCCGCCCTACGTGCCTTTTGTCGCATCGTCTTCTCAGTCGCTTGCGAAGAGCATTGTCGATGGTGCGCGGGCGCGCCTGCAGGCCGCGGGCATCCGGGCGACCAGCGCCGTTCTGACTGGTGGTGCGGTCGGGAATCTGTTGAGCGAGGCTGCGGATTACAAGGCGCATTGCATCTTTCTGGGTGCAAGCGGACTGGGCCGTGTGGCACGGCTCATGCTGGGCAGTGTCTCACGGAGCGTGTCGATTCGCGCCACGTGCAGTGTCGAGGTGTCGCGAGCATCGGCGGCCGAACGTTAGCCCCCGATGGTCTTCGAGTGTCGAAGACAGAATTGCCGAGGGAGGCCCATGATGAACGTGCTCAATTTCGCAACATCGGATGTGTTGACGGTTTCACCGGGCGACTCCATCGACAAAGCGATCTCGCTGATGGAGGACCGCAATCTGCACCATCTGGTGGTCGTAAACGATCACCACGAGCCCGTCGGCGTCCTGTCGGATCGCGACATTCTGATCTCGACCGGCTGGCGGCTGACCGCCGAGCGCCAGGCGAATCATCGCTACTTCGGCGGACGAACGATGGGACCGACGCGGATTGAACAGATCATGTCGCGTCCCATCGTCTCACTTTCCGAGGACGCAACCGCGCGGCAGGCCGCGATCACCATGCGCGATCGCAAGATCGGCGCCGTGCCGATCGTGCATGACGGGCGGCTGGCGGCGATTGTGACGGTTCACGATCTCATCAACTGGCTGGACGAACTGGCGATCGATGGCAATCCCGCGGCCCGGCTGCTCGATGCGCCGGTTCGCGACCGAATGTCGTCGCCGGTATTGACCGTGGCGCCGGAGAGCCCGCTGGATGACGTCGTCAAACTGTTTCAGCGCTTCAACATCCACCATGTTCCGGTGGCGTTCCGGAGCCTGCTGTTGGGCATCGTGTCCGACCGCGACGTGCGAAGGAGCCTCGGCTGGTCGACGATCTGCGACCAGCTGGCCGAGGCCGATGCCGTGCTGTCGCCCGTCGAGTTTCCCATGAAGGCGGCCGATGTGATGAGCCGTGACGTGATGACAACGTCGCCCCACGTGGAATTGCGCCAGTCGCTTCGGCGGATGGTGTTTCACCACGTCCATTCTCTTCCCGTCGTGCATGAAGACAAACTAATCGGGATTATCACATCGACGGATTTTGTGAGGGCAATCGCCGAGGAGGAGCTGCTCTAAATGGGTCGCGAATCGCGCGGCCCGCAGGAAAAAGGAGATTACCGTGGACACGAGACGAAAGGGTGTCCGCAAGTGCGGCAACGCGCCGCGTGACACCGATCAACAACTCGGGCGCCAGCAGGGTCACCACACCGGCAAGCTGGCCTGGAAAAGCAATTTCAAGATTCTCGACAATCAGCCGGGAACCGGCCAGAAGGGCCAGCATCCGGTCAAAGGCGAGCCCTTCGGTTCGACGCCGGGGGAGGTGCGCGGACATCCCGGCGGAAAAAAGGGCCAGGCCAAGGGCGGGCGCCGCCGGGCTGCCCGCCGGAAGACGGGGAGCCGGTGAATGGCGGAATGAGAAGATGTGACGTGTGGCAGAATGAGACAAGATGAAAAGGAGACTACCATGAACCTGCTACGAACAAGACCCAAAGACACCATCACAACAACGTCGCCCACGCTTGCACGCATGCGGGATGAGATGGAGCGAGTTTTCGATCGCTTCGTGCGGGATCCGTTTGATCTCGTTGTGCATCCCGACCGCAAATCCTGGATGCCGGCGCTCGACGTGACCGACACCGAGGCCGAAGTCGTGGTCAAGGCCGAGATTCCCGGCATGACCGCCAAGGATGTCAATGTGTCGATTTCGGGGAATCGACTGATGCTCTCCGGCGAGAAAGAGGAATCGAAGGAGGAGAAGGGCGATTGCTGCTACATCAGCGAGCGCTCATTTGGCTCCTTCCACCGGGTGATTGATCTTCCGGAGGGCATCGATCCCGACAAGGTTCTTGCGGATCAGGCGGACGGCCTGCTGACCGTCAGAATTGGAAAGCTCAAAGCGGCCAAGCCGAAACACATTCCGGTGAAGAGCCATGCCCCATGACGGCCGCGCCAGGGGTTGGTGAAACATCGGTGTCTGCGCACGCTCGGCCGCGGGCCGGTGCATGCGGAGAGGAGTAACGATCATGACAGCGACAATGACAATGAAGCCGGAATCCAAGACGGACAAGCAATTGCAAAGGGCCGTTCTGGATGAACTTGAATGGGAGCCGAGCGTCAACGCGACGCACATCGGCGTATCAGTCTCGAATGGTGTGGTCACGCTGACCGGGCACGTCCCCTCCTTTGCCGAGAAATACGGCGCTGAGCGGGCGGCCAAGCGCGTGCAGGGCGTTCTTGCTGTGGCGGATGAGTTGGACGTCCAACTGCCCGGCAGCAGCCTTCGCCATGACAAGGACATCGCCGCGGCCTGCGTGAACGCCTTGAAGGCAAACGTCGCCGTGCCCGACGCGAAAATCAAGGTGACGGTCAACGCAGGCTGGATCCAACTCGAGGGCGAGGTGGAGTGGCAGTATCAACGGGTGGCCGCCGAGAAGACCGTGCGATATCTGACCGGTGTCGTCGGGGTGCGGAATGACATCACCGTCAAGCCGCACGTCGCGCCGCTGGAGTTGAAGCAGAAGATCGAGCAGGCCTTCCGGCGCGCCGCCAAACTGGATGCAGACGCGGTCTGCATCGGCTCGACCGGTGGCACCGTGACCCTGACCGGGACGGTACGCTCCATGGCGGAAAAAGAGGAGGCCGCACGACTTGCATGGAGCGCGCCCGGAGTTGTCCGAGTGGACAACCGCATCGATGTTCGTTGGTAACAGTGCCTCGCCGCCTCCAGGGCGGTGCCCCGTGTCAGGTTGATGCAGCGCGTGATGACAAGGGACGGGCTGACGCTGATGACCGCGGCGTTGGCCCGTCCGCTTTGTTGTTATTTCCGGGGTTTGGCACCTGAGTCGTGGTGGTACTTATGATATGGCGAGATCGGGCGTGTTTGTGGAGCCTGCAAATTCCCTTTGATTGCGCGGTGAGAGCGAAAGGCCGGAACCTCAATGTTGACAGATAGGATTGATCGTTGGACTTCCCGATACACATCGCTCGAAAATGCCATGAGGCTGATCAAGCCCGGCAAACGCATTTATCTCTCCGATGGTTCCGCGACGCCGCTGGGGTTGATTCCCGGCCTGTTGGATCCGATGGCCCCGCTGGGCGATAACGAAATTATCCACCTGATGACCCTGGGTGACGCGCCTTATGCGAACAGGGATTGTGCCAATCGCTTTCGGCACAACGCGCTGTTCATCGGCGCGAATACGCGCGCCGCGGTCGGCGACGGCCGTGCTGACTATACGCCGGCGTTTCTCTCGGAAGTGCCCCGGCTCATTCGCTCCGGTCGCCTGCGGATCGACGTTGCACTGATCTCGGTCTCGCCGCCGGATGACGCGGGCTACTGCAGTTTCGGCACGCACGTCGACCTGGCGCCGGCCGTCGTCGAGGTGGCCGAGGTGATCATCGCGGAGGTCAACCCGTGCCTGCCCCGGGTGCCAAGCCCGGCGCGGATCCACGTGGATCAAATCGACGCCATGGTGCGTGTCGACCATCCGCTTCCGGAACTGCCCGCACGACCGCAGACCGATGCCACCATGTCCATCGCGAGGATTGTCGCCGGTTTGATTCCAAACGGCGCGACAATTCAGGTCGGAATCGGCACGGTGCCCAACGCCATCCTCGGCCTGCTCTCACATCACAGCGATCTCGGCATTCACAGCGAAATGATCAGCGACGGCGTCATCGACCTCATGCGCCGCGGCGTCATCACCGGAAGCAAGAAAACGCTGAACCCCGGGAAAGTCGTCAGTTCGTTCATCATCGGATCCAGGGATTGCTATGAGTTCGTTCGCGACAACCCGGTCGTCGAACTGCACCCGGTCGATTACACCAATGACCCATTCGTCATCGCCCAGCACGACAACATGATCGCGATCAATGCGGGCATCGAGGTCGACCTGACCGGCCAGGTCTGTTCGGATTCGATCGGCGAGCGCTTCTACAGCGGCATAGGCGGGCAGGTCGATTTCATTCGCGGAGCGGCGCGAAGCAAGGGCGGCAAGCCGATCATCATCATTCCCTCGACGGCCAAATCCGGCACGGTTTCGCGCATCGTTCCGCGGCTCAGCGTCGGCGGCGGCGTGGTGACGACACGCGGCGACGTGCATTGGATCGTGACAGAGTTCGGCTGCGTCAACCTTCACGGACTGACCGTGCGCGAGCGGGCCATGGCGTTGATTTCCATAGCGCATCCAAAATTCCGCGGGTGGCTCATGAACGAGGCCAAACAGGCGAGATTCGTCTATGCCGATCAGATCGAGCCCGTGGTGGAGGTCCCTGAGTTTCCGGTGCCGGTCGAGGCGACGGCCAAGCTGCCTGACGGTTCCGCCGTGCTGGTGCGTCCGATCAAGCCCACCGATGAGTCGATGCTGCGCGAGATGTTCTATCGCCTGAGCGAGGAGACGGTCTATAAGCGCTTCTGCGGCATCATCAAGTACATGCCGCACCGCGACATTCAGCGGTTCTGCAACGTGGATTGTGTCCGCGACCTGGCGCTCGTTGCGATTGTCAAACAGAACGAGATTGATCGGGCCGTGGGTTTCGGCAGCTGCAATCTGAAGCCGCGAACAGGATTCGCCGAGGCCGCGGTCGTCGTGGATGATGCCTATCAGGGCCGCGGAATAGGAAAGTTACTGATGCGCAAATTGACGGAGTTGGCGAAAGCCCGCAACATCAAGGGCTTCACCGCCTACACCGTCGGATACAACAGCCCGATGCTCGGCGTGTTTCGCCATACGGGGCACCCGGTCGAGGCCATTCCAGAGGCCAACGGATGTGCGGTGCGGATTCCATTCAATACGCCCGGAGCAGAGCCCGTGATTCAAACCCCCGTTGCGGGTGCCGCGTCGCGCACCTGCCCGTGAGGTGTGTTGCGGGTATGATGGATTGCTTCAAGGCGGCGTCTTTGTGCAGCCTTAACATTGAAAGGGAGCCAATCGTGACACGACTGATCAGGCCATTGGACGCGGTGGCGACTATCACTTTTGTGTGCCTGCTGTGTTTGGTTGGGTGCAAAGAGGATCAGGCGACGCCTGTTCCGCCCGAGCCGGCAAAGAACACGACACCGGCGGCCACCAGCGAGGCGGACGCGAAGGCGGTTAGTGAGTTTCTGAATAAGGACAAGCCCGGAAGTTCTCCGAGCGGCGCGCTGCCGCCGAATCATCCCCCGATCGATGGAATGGGCGCGGCGCCGCCGGCCCCCAAGCCCGGAACGGGGCTTCCTGACGGCCATCCGCCGATACCTCAGGGGACCGGAGCAGGCATGGCGCCGTCGGGTGGTTTGGATGCCGTCATCTATTCAGTGCCCAAGGAATGGACGCCGCAGCCGGTCACCAGCCAGATGCGCAAAGCGCAGTTTCTACTGCCCCGTGCGGAGGGCGATACCGAAGATGGCCAGATGGTCGTCTTCTATTTTGGCGCCGGACAGGGCGGCGCCGTCGAGGCCAACATCGATCGATGGAAGAAGATGTTCACCACGGCCGACGGTAATCCGGTGCCGGACAGCGACGTCAAATTGGAGTCGCACGACGTCAACGGGCTGAAGGTCACGACCCTCGATGTAACGGGGCGCTATGCCGATCCCATGGCCGGTCGGCCGGCGGCGGCGTCAGCGGAATATCGAATGTTGTCGGCAATTGTGGAAATGCCCGACGGCCCGTGGTTCTTCAAGGGAGTCGGCCCGGTCGCAACCATGAAGGCCCACGAGCAGAACTTTAAGGACTTCGTCGCGTCCATCAAGGGCAAACCATAAGCCCCGCACACCCGCGGTTACTAAAGAGTTCGCCGGGCGACGCCGCCGCGCTCGCGCTGGGCTTCCAGTTCCAGTTCGATCTCTTCCACGACCAGCGGCAGGTAAGTGTCCAGCGCACAGTCCACCGCGTTTCGCATTGGGCATGCGTCGTGATCGTCTTCCAGGCACGTCTGGCAGATCCGCTTCCGGACTTCATTGAGATAAGGCTCGATCGAAGTACTGTGCGTGGATTCCACGATCGCGGCGATTTCATTCAAGTTTGAAAAAATGGCACAACGGCGGTTCGGCGGCAGGCTACACGTCCGCGTCCGCGTGAAGCGGGCGCAACTCGGACAGATCTGATCGCGCAGGCGTGCTTCCACCCGATCTAAGTTAATGGCCATGACATCAGCCCTCAAAAGATATCGGCGAGTGCCCTCGAGCCTTTTGCCTCCTGGATAATCGACGGCATTTCAAATTGATCGCGCAGGCAGCGGAGCATGTCGCGCACCGTGATGATGCCGACGACGACATCCTTCTGAACCACAGGCAGTCCGCCGATGCGCTGCCGCCAGAGAAGGTCCAGCGCGATCCGAAGGTCATCGGCCGGCGAGACCGTGATCACATCGGTGGTCATAATCTCCGAGACCACCAGGTTCACCATCAGGCGATCATCATTCCCCGCAGCCGATCGAATGTCGCGGTCTGTCACGATTCCCACAAGATGGCCTGATTCATCAATGACCGGAAGCTGAAATACCTGATGCCGTCGCATCAGCCCGGCTGCATATTCAACGGGGGTCCTGCCGGTCACGGTCAACGGATTCGCCTTCATGTAATCGGAAACGAGCATGGGGACACCTCCTGTTAACAGGCGTTGAGGACGAGCACCATCCCGTCGCAGTCAGCCTCTGCCCGGTAATTGCCGCAATCCGTGTTCCATTACCGGGCCCGCCGCAGATGCGGAAATTCGCTGATGAAACTCGGGTTGCGGTTTGAGTGGTCCCCTGAATTGAGGGAAATGCCGCAATTCTGTCGAGAAATGCGCATTTCGGCGCATGCCCATCCGGTCACGCTCCGGCATGCCGTGTTTCCCAATGATTCACTCAGACGCATTGTGCCAGGTTGGATGCAGCGGCCATTTGCGTTCCCCCCAGGCATTTGGGTGGCCCCACGGTGGATCAGGAAATCACTGGTGGCATGGGGTGTGCAAGGCTGAGCGCAGGACGACTTTGCAAGGACAGGGAGCGACTACATGAATCCACATCAGCCCACGACCGTGACGACCGTCGACGGAAATGAGGCAACCGCGTCCGTCGCGTACCGAATGAATGAGGTCATCGCGATCTACCCGATCACGCCGTCATCGGCGATGGGCGAATTGGCGGATGAGTGGGCGTCTAAGGATCACAAGAACATCTGGGGGACCACGCCCAGGGTCGTGGAAATGCAGTCGGAGGGGGGCGCGGCCGGCGCGGTGCACGGCTCGCTGCAGGCAGGAGCGCTGACGACGACGTTTACCGCGTCGCAGGGCCTTCTGCTCATGATCCCCAACATGTACAAGATCGCCGGCGAATTGATGCCGTTCTGCATGCATGTGACGGCGCGGACGCTCGCTACACATGCCTTGTCAATTTTCGGCGATCACTCCGACGTGATGGCCTGTCGCCAGACCGGATTCGCGATGCTCGGCTCGAATTCGCCGCAGGAAGCCCAGGATCTGGCCTGTATCGGTCAGGTAGGCACGCTCAAGTCGCGCGTGCCGGTTCTTCATTTCTTTGACGGCTTTCGCACCTCACACGAGATCGCCAAGATCGAACAACTCAGCGATGACGACCTGCGCGCGATGCTCGACGACGAGCTGGTCAAGGGGCATCGCGAGCGCGCGCTGACGCCCGATCGCCCGGTGATTCGCGGGACGGCGCAGAACCCTGACACATTCTTCCAGGCACGCGAGGCGGCCAATCGCTTCTATTCCGCCTGTCCGGATCACATCCAGGACGTGATGGACCAGTTCGCCGCTCGGACTGGGCGGCAATACAAGTTGTTCGAGTACACCGGCCATCCCGAGGCGGAACGCGTTGTGATCATCATGGGCTCGGCCACTGAGACGGTGATCGAGACCGTGAGACACCTGATGGCCAAGGGCGAGAAAGTCGGTGTGTTGAACGTCCGGCTGTATCGCCCGTTTTCAATGAGACACTTTGTCGATGTGATCCCCGTTTCCGTGCGCAGTCTGGCGGTCATGGATCGCACGAAGGAGCCCGGCGCCATCGGCGATCCGCTCTACCTGGATGTGATCGCGGCGTTGCGCGAAGCGCGCGACATGGGGCTGACGAAGTTCGATCATGAGCCGCGTGTCATCGCGGGGCGGTACGGTCTCGCCAGCAAGGAGTTCACGCCGGCCATGGCCAAGGCCGTATTCGATGAACTCGCCAAGCCCCAGGCGAAGAACCACTTCACCGTGGGCATTGTCGATGATGTGACGCACTCTTCGCTCGACGTGGACGAGGAGTTCGACATCGAGGGGCGCGAGACGGTGCGCGCCGTGTTCTTCGGTCTCGGTGCCGATGGGACCGTCGGCGCGAACAAGAATTCGATCAAGATCATCGGCGAGGAGACTTCGAACTTCGCACAGGGCTACTTCGTCTACGACTCGAAGAAGTCGGGGGCCATGACGATCTCGCATCTGCGATTCGGACCGAAGCCCATTCGCGCACCCTACCTGATCCGCCGCGCCAGTTTCGTGGCCTGCCACCAATGGGAGTTTCTGGAGAAGTATGAAGTCCTGGAGTACGCGGAACCCGGCGGCGTCTTCCTGTTGAACTCGCCATACCCACCCGACAAGGTGTGGGATCGCCTGCCGCGCGAAGTTCAGGAACAACTGATCGAAAAGAAGATTCGATTTTACGTGATTGACGCGGTGCCGGTCGCCAAGGCGACGGGCATGGGCGGCCGCATCAACACCATCATGCAGACGTGCTTCTTTGCAATCTCTGGCGTCCTGCCGCGCGATGAGGCAATCGCCGAAATCAAGAAGTCGATCAGGAAATCGTACGAGAAAAAGGGCGAAGAAGTGGTGAAGCGCAACTTCGCGGCGGTGGATGAGACACTCGTCAATCTGCATGAAGTCACGATCCCCGGCAAGGTGACCGCGACGACCGGCCGAACGCCCCTGGTCTCGGAAAATGCGCCCGAGTTCGTCAAACGCGTGAACGCCGTGATGATGGCCGGAAAGGGCGATCGCCTGCCGGTCAGCGCATTCCCTGTCGATGGCACGTGGGAGACCGCAACGACAAAGTGGGAGAAGCGCAACATCGCCCTGGAGATTCCGATCTGGGACGAGTCCATCTGCATCCAGTGCAACAAGTGCGCGTTTGTCTGTCCGCACGCCGCGATACGGGCAAAAGTCTACGATCCGACAGCCCTGAGCGGCGCCCCCGACTCGTTCCGCAGCAATGACTACAAGGCCAAGGACTTTCAGGGCATGAAGTTCACCATCCAGGTCGCGCCGGAGGATTGCACCGGCTGCAAACTTTGCGTGCACGTGTGCCCGGCGAAGGACAAGTCGAACCCGCGGCACAAGGCCATCAACATGGAGACGCAGTTGCCACTGCGGGATCGCGAACGCGAAAAGTACAACTTCTTCCTCAACCTGCCCGACCCGGATCGCACGCAGATCACGCGGTTCGATGCAAAGGGTTCGCAGTTCCTGCTGCCGCTCTTCGAATACTCCGGGGCCTGCGCCGGTTGCGGCGAGACGCCTTACGTAAAATTGCTCACCCAGCTCTTCGGCGATCGCGCGATGATCGCCAACGCCACCGGCTGCTCTTCAATTTATGGCGGCAACCTTCCGACGACGCCGTACTGCAAGGATGCCAATGGACGCGGCCCGGCGTGGGCCAATTCGCTGTTCGAGGACAACGCCGAGTTCGGGCTTGGCTATCGCCTCGCGGTCGAGTCGCATGCGGAGCAGGCCCGGCTGCTGCTGCGCGAACTGGCAGGCAAGTTGGATGAAAACCTGGTTTCCGATCTGCTGGCCGCCAATGCAGACGGCGAGGCGGGGCTGCGTGACCAACGCGCCCGGGTGGCGACGCTGAAGAAGAAGATCGAGGCGTTTCGGACCCCGCAGGCGGCCCGGCTTGCGGTGCTGGCCGACTACCTCGTGAAGAAGAGCGTCTGGATCATGGGCGGCGACGGGTGGGCCTATGACATCGGCTACGGCGGTCTGGATCATGTGCTCTCGACAACCCATGACGTCAACATTCTCGTGCTCGATACAGAAGTCTATTCCAACACGGGCGGGCAGGCATCGAAGGCCACGCCGCTCGGAGCGGCCGCCAAGTTTGCGTCCGCCGGCAAGGCCGTCAGCAAGAAGGACCTGGGACTGATGGCCATGAGTTACGGCCACGTGTATGTGGCGAGCGTCGCCTTCGGCGCGAAGGACACCCACACCGTGCAGGCCTTCCTTGAAGCGGAGTCGTATCCCGGCCCGTCGCTGATCATTGCCTACAGCCATTGCATCGCGCACGGGTATGACATGGCCTACGGCTGCGAGCAACAGAAACTCGCGGTGGACAGCGGAATTTGGCCGTTGTATCGATACGATCCGCGCCGCCGCGCGGAAGGACTGGCGCCACTCGCGCTCGATGCCGCAAGCGGAAAGGTGCGGGTGGCGGACTACATGCGGAATGAAACGCGATTTCGCATGGTCGAGAAAATCGATCCCGAGCGATTCGCCCAACTGGCGATTCAAGCCGAGAAGGCCTCGCTTCGCCGCGTCGCGCTTTACGATCATCTGGCCAAACTTGCTGGCCCAGCCTGCCCCGAAAGCCGCGGCGAAGCACCCGCTACTGCCGAACCCAGGGCCGCGGCCCAAGCTGCCGTCGCAACTTGATGAACTGACATCGGGACCCTTGACCCATGAACCTTGAAACCACCTATCTCGGTTTTCGTCTGCCAAACCCGTTCATTTCCGGCGCAGGTCCGCTGGCCGATCAGGCGGACACGGCCCGCAGGCTTGAAGACGCCGGCGCGTCGATGATCGTCATGCGCTCGCTGTTCGAAGAGCAACTGGTGGCCGAGGAAGTCACCACGAGCCGATCGATGGAGACGCACGCGCACTCGTTCGCCGAGGCGATCACGTACTTTCCGGAATCCGCGGACTTCGTGCTGGGGCCTGACGAGTACCTCGCAAAAATCGACGAATTGAAGCATGCCGTGAAGCTTCCGATCGTGGCCTCGCTCAACGGCATGACCCTCGGCGGGTGGCTGCAGAACGCCCGTTTGTTCGAGCGGGCCGGCGCCGATGCGATCGAGCTGCACATCTACTCCCTCCCGACGGAACTGAATGCAACCGGAGCCGCCGTGGAACATCGCACCGTGGAGATGGTGAGAGAGGTCCGGCAGGCGGTGAAGATACCGGTGGCCGTCAAGCTGTCTCCATTCTATACCTCAGTCTTGAATCTATCCCAGCAGCTTGCCGCCGCCGGGGCAAACGGCCTGGTGTTGTTCAACCGCTTCTACCACCCGGACATCGACGTCGACAATCTCGAAATTGTCTCGCGCCTGAATCTGTCGAGTTCCAGCGACCTCGCCCTGCGATTGCGCGGGCTCGCGCTGCTGTCCGGCCGGGTCAAGGCGTCCCTTGCGGTGACGGGCGGCGTGCACACCGTGCTCGATGTCGTGAAGTCCGTGATGAGCGGGGCCGACGGTGTGCAGATGGTGTCAGCACTGCTTCGCAACGGCCCGACACATATCAGCCGTCTGTGCACGGAACTGGCCGAATGGCTGGAGGCCCACGAATACGACTCGCTCGAGCAAATGAAAGGCAGCATGAGTTATCTCAAGTGCCCGGACCCCAGTCCGTTCAACCGGGCGAGTTACGTCAGGGTGCTGCAGACCTGGTCCACCGACGCGCTGGCATGATGATCGCGCTCGCCCTTGGACGCTGGTTCAGAACCCACCGCACAAGTGGTGGGCGGCCTCGCTCGGTGCAAACGATTTGACCATTCACCCCAAGCCTGGGCTTGCGCCCGGGGCATTGAATTAGACACTTAGGGTGAAACCCCGATCGAGCCGCCGCCCGTCAGGACGGGGTCTGCCGATGGGGGGGTGATCGGGCCGCGCCGACGCTCCGGATTGTGGAAATACAGGAAGCGCCGCAGGCCGTCGCTGCCGTGACACGATGTACACAGGTTCGGGGGCGCAAAGTCTCTGAGCAAGAGGCGCATGGCCCGACGCTCACCGGCCGTCAGATTGGATGCGTCAGCCCGGCTGGCCGGCGGGGCATCACCGTGCGGTAGGTGGCACGTCTGGCAGGTGATGAAGCCGCTTGAACTTGGTAATCCATTTTTGTCATAAAGCGGCAAACCCGATGTCGCCCCGGCGACGGCGGCCATCGGCACCGCGATTTCCGGATGCGAAGCAATCACCGGGGCCTTGGCCGGCCCGCCCTGACGATGGCATGAGATACAAATCGAGCTTCCCGCATTTGAGGATGACGGAGCCGATCCCGCGCCGGGCGGATCAATTGCGAGCAGGAAGCGCGAGGCAAGGTTCGCCGAGTTCGCATGCACATTGTGACAGGGTCCGCACGCGACCGCATTCAACCCGGCCTGGGCCAGGCTCGTACCCGCATGTCCGGTCATGGCAATGTGCGACATGTCGGTGTGACAACTGAGGCAGAGGTCCCGCGCCGCGCCGCCGGCTTCTACGCGCAGCAGTTTGGAAGCGCCTGCGCCCGACGCGTGCGGGTCATGGCAGGTCTTGCAGGCCATGGTGAAGGCGCCGCTGGCTGGATCTTCCTCGAGGGGCAAACACCCGCTGGCAGTCGCCGCGATGGCAACCGGTGGATGCACGGCGGCCTTGTTCGAATGGGCGTCCCACGCATTGGACGCGTGACAGGCGCGGCACCCGGCATCAACTCCGCCGAGTGCGCCCGCCATTCTAAACAGTCCTGTGTCTTCATTTCCGTGCGGCCGGTGACACGCCAGGCACGCATCGCGAATGGCCGTTGACTCGGCCGGCCATGCGCCTGCATTCCGTGTGGAATCATGCGGTCCGCCGGCCACCGCGGCCTGTTGCGTATGGCACTGCGAACAGACCTGGCCCGGGGCCTCACGCAGGAACATGGGATGATCGCGCATGTGCGGATCGTGGCAGTCCGTGCATTTCGTCTGCGGGTGATTGACGGAGCCCAGGGTTCGGCTCTCGGCGCAGCGCCCCTGCTGATGACAGGTGATGCACTTCCCGCTGGGATCAAGGGTGCTGTCCTCGGGGGTCCGGGCGTACCGGTGAAACATGTGGCAGCTGCTGCATGGCCCTCCCGAGGAGGCCGTCATGCCGAGGCGATTTCGCTCTTCCGGGAATTTCACGCGAAGGTCGTGGCTCGATTGGACGACACTCGTCTTTTCCTGATGGCAGCGAATGCAGAAGCGGCCGTCGGTCAGATCATCGGCCAGCATGAAGCGCTCGCCCTTGCCGTGGTGAAGCTTGTGGCACGAAAGGCAGATCAAGTGCTCGCCCGGCCCAAGTTTGGTGCCCATCTCCTTTACCGCGGCAGCCTGCGCCGCATTGACGACCGGACTGATCGGATGCTCGGTGTGACCGCCATCGCGGAACATGCCGGGGCGCATCTGATCATGGCACGACAGGCAGAGTTGATTCGATTCGGTCCCGCGGACCAGCAGGTGCTCGCCCACCGCGCCGTGCGGCGTATGGCAGACCTGGCACGTGAGTTCGCGCGGGTTCGGTCCGACCCGCGCGCCGGCGTCGATCAGGGCCTGCGGCACCGGCCACGGCATGCCGCCGATCGGGTGAGTGCCAAGCTTGGGTCCGCGCGTCTTGTCGACATGGCAACTGATGCACAATTCAGATGCGCGATTGGGTACCCGCAGGAAGACCGCCTCACTCATGTCGGCCGTGAACTGTCCGCCCACGTGGGCTGAATGACAGGTCCGGCAGGCAATCGTCCCATTGACAAGCGGCAGATTGGACGGGACCGTCATACCCTCGGGCGGGGTGATGCCGGTCGCATGTCCGTGTAATTGCCACACACGTCTGCGCGAGTCCACGATCGATCCGTCGTGACACGAAAGGCAGGACTCGGCGCGGCTGACCGCCGGCTCGGCTTCCGATGTGGCCGGCAGTCGGGCGATCTCCGTGGCCACACCGCGGGACAGCGGCTCGATCATCTCGATGTGGCATACGGTGCAGGCCCGACCGGCGGCGCCGACAATCTCGGGCGGGGTGCGCCGGGCCGGAACCGGTTGCGGTTCGTTGCGATCGATTCGGAAGCCTCGAACACGGTCGGCCGTCATTTCAGCGACGTAGAGATTCTCATCAGCGTCAAACGCCATGCCCATGGGCGAATCGAGATGAAGGACCGCACCCGTCGAATCGCGCAAGACGTCAATCAGAACACCATCCGCCGTGAACACCTGAATCACGCCCAGCACGCTGTCGCTGACCCAGATTCTGCCGCCCTTGTCGCAGAGAATTCCCTTCGGTCGATAGAGTTGGCCCAACTGCACGCCGTATGCTGCGAGGGCCCGCGCGGGCATGCCGCTCGCGCTGAACTGCGCCACGCGCCCGTTGATGACGTCGGTGATGAAGATCTCACCGGAGGTCTTACGCGCCATCATGAATGGGTGGTTCAACTCGCCCAGCGATTCTCCCTGCCGGCCAAATGCCGCGGTCTCGCCGTTCTGCACATCCATGCGCAGCAATTGATGGTTGTCGTTGTCGATGAGCCAGACGAATTTGCCGTCATCCGTCGTTGCGAGATCCGTGATGTCGAGTGGGTGTTTGCCGCTGACGGTCGGTTTGAGCACGCGCTCCAGCGCTCCGTCCGACCCGCACACCACGATGCAGGCGTGGCCCGTATCGGCGATCCACAGCCGGCCGCGTTCGTCGACGTGTACGGCGATTGGTCGCGACAGTGCGTGATCACCGATTCGGGCAAGTGCAGCGATCAGGTTTCCACTGGAATCGAATCGGAGCACACGGTCATTGAGACCGTCCGCAACATAGACGTCTCCGTTCGGTGCCACCGCAACGTCGGTCGGAAGGCGCATCCCGCACGGGCCGCCGTGCCGATACTCCTTGAGGGCGTTGGCGGTGAGCCCCCGATCGGCGGCGCCTGCGGTCTGCACGACGCATGCGATGAGAGTCAACGACAGCCCGATGCGACGGTGGCATGAAGCGTGCATGGCGGAGACATCATACACCGGGCGTGCCGCGCCGTTTGCTACGCGCGTCGTGGTATCATTGCGCCTTCGACGCTTCGATGAGGAGCAGACATCATGGCGGACGTGGAATCCGGACCGACACCCGATCAGCCGTCACCCTCACCTGCTGAACCGCCTTCAGCGCCCGCAAAACCCAGCCGGCGCAGGCACATCTTGCGCCGCCTCGGGATCTTGGCGGTCGGCATGCTCATTCTGGGCGCGGCGGGGATCGGCGGTGCGGAATATTACACATCCCGGCCGGATTTCTGCGGAACCTGCCACATCATGGACCCCTATTACGTGTCCTGGTCACACGACAAGCATTCCGGCGAGGCAAACGTCTGGTGCGTCGAGTGCCACTATGCGCCGGGCCAGCAGCACACCGTGATGGCCAAATTCAAAGGGCTCTCGCAGTTAGCCAGTTACTTCAGCGGGCGATATGGCGCCGGCCGGCCGCGCGCCCACGTGAGCGATTCAAGTTGCATGCGGTCCTCGTGTCACGGTGACAACGCATTCCTCGAGAAGAAACTGCCCATCGGCGAAACCCGAATGGAATCCCGCATCGTCGGGGACGTCTCCACCGAAGTCGAGCGCACCCCGTCGGTCATGTTCAATCACGCGGCACACTTGAAGGTGGATGAGAAACTCGCCAAGTCCGACGCGGCCATTGCGGCACTGATAACCCGGCTCGGCGCGCGCATAAGCGCCGAGGCGCTGGTCAAGGTGCGCCGGGCGGCGACGTCCGTTCTGCCGGTCGCCGAGCGAAAGACCGCTCTCACCGACAAACTCAAGGAACTGGGCGCGCACGACCTGGCGGCAGACGCCATGGAGTTGATGCGCCTGGAGCACGAGCGGCTGCGATTCCTGCAGTTGGAGTCAATCACGTGTGCCTCGTGCCATTCCTATGATGCCAGTGGGCAGCGGCACTTCGCTGTGGACCAGCAGAGTTGCTTCGTCTGCCATTTCACCAACCAGGAATTCAACCAGGACACCGGCGCTTGCTTGCGATGTCACGAGCCACCGACGCGCAAGATCTTCGTGCATGGCTCGCCGATGACCAGCGCGTCCGCACCCGCGGGCGGCAGCGCGACATCGCAAGCGTCTCCCGGTCCTCTTCTGGATCACCGTGACATCGTTCAACGCGGCATCAGTTGCGAAAGCTGCCACGCCGACGTGATTCGCGGCAAGTCAACCGTGTCGGTGCGCGATTGCACGAACTGTCACGACCAGGGGCACTTCACCGCCGGGTTTGAGGAGCGGAACACAGCCACGGTGGCCGACTACCACCGGGTTCACGTCGCCGCACAACGGGCGCGCTGTCCGGACTGTCACAAATCGGTGGAACACAGCCTGGTTGATCCCATACACGTGGCGACGAGCACGGGCTTCCTGGCCCCGGTACTGGACGATTGTCAGCATTGCCACCCGAACCACCACAAGGAACAGGTGCAACTGCTGGCCGGAACCGGCGGACGCGGCGTGGCCCATTCGATGCCGAATGCCATGTTTGGTTCGCGACTGAATTGCCGCGCTTGTCACACCGAATCGGGAAGCGACTTCAAGGGCGCTACGCTGATAGAGGCATCTCAGGCCGCCTGCGCCACGTGTCACGGCGATGACTATCGAACCCTGTTCGACCAGTCGCTGGCTGAGTTGAAGACCTATCTCGATGAAGTCCAGGCCATTCTGACAAGGGTCGAATCCGCGATCGCGTCGGCAAAGGTCGCGGGGCGCCCCATCCCCGAGGATGTCACGCGCCGCGTCGAGGAGGCCCAGGCCAACCTCGCGTTCATTCGCGCCGGCAACGGCATCCACAACAAGAACTACTCGCTGCAGATTCTCGATGTCTGTCGAAGAGACCTGGAGTCGGCGGCGGATGCGCTGGGAGTGCGATAGACCGGGCGCTCAACGCGGGATTTTCGATCACCGCCGGGTCAGGGCTGCGTGGTTGGCGTGGGCGGGGCGATGAACTCCGGCATGGTGAAAGCCGGCTGGCCCTCGCGAAGATGATCGGTCATCTTCACCACGATGGGCGCAACCAGCGCATCGATTCTTGCTTGTGGAAAGCCGGCGGCGGCGAAATCCACTAGCGACCCCTGCGTCCGGTGACACTCAGAGCACGCCAGCGGTTCCTTGCGCCGCAGCGGGTGAACGCTCTCCAGCAGGCGCTTCCGAGTCGCCTCGTCGGCACGCCCCTTCTGCGCAAAATACGATTGAATGGCGCGATCGGTGTTGGGATGTCCCAGGATCGGGCCGCCGGTCGCGGCGTCTCGCACCGCAAGCTTCGCTCCGTACTCCCCGCGGAAGTGCCGAGGCAGGGAAACGCGCGCCTCTTTAAGCAACTGTTGGAACATTGGGCTGCTTTCACTGACGGCTGCGAAATGGTCGGCCAGGGCGGTGAGCACGCGCACCGTTCCGGTTTCCTTGGCGGCGAGTCGTAGCAGGCGTACCAGTTCTTTCTGATCTTCCTGTCGCGGATTCGCCCAACGTTTCTCAGCATCGGCCGACTGAATCAAACCATAGGCCTGAAGAATCGCGGGAGGTGTGGTGGGTTCACCGTCAACAAGGCTGTACCAGACAAGCGGACGCGGCCGCTCGTCGCCCTGCATGTGGCAGACGCCGCAGTGAATGCTCGTCGCATGCATGTTCAGAAATGCGCGGGCGGCCTTGTTCCGCGCGTGAGGCAGCGGCGAGTGGCAGCCGCTGCGGGTGCAGTCGTTGAAGTTGTCAGGGCCGATCCAACCGTCAATGCGGTGATAGTGCGAAGGCGGGGTTCGCGGCGTTTCGGTCGCCGACAGCGCCTCCCACTCATCGCGACTGGTCCGCAGCACGCTCGCGTCCAGCCGGATGGGCAACTGCGTGATCTGCGGCGGCGTCGTCGCCGGTGACAGCAAAGAGACAAAAAGATACTGAATCGCCATGAAGGTGAGCCAGCAGAGCAGCCCGAGAATGGCCACGGCGTAGGCGCGCGGAATGAGCACGCGCGCGAGATGCAGCGTGCGGCGCGGAAGCGTCGCGAGGAACCGGAGCAGTCGCTTCATTCTCTGCTTACTCATATTGCGACCGATCCTCTTCCATGATCCCGAGATCGAGGGCGACCTTGTCGATCATGTCCCCGTGCTCCTCGACCAGCTTCTCTACGGGCGTGCGTCCGTCGATCGTGGCGGTCGACAGCGGGAACACCTTTGGAGCAAAGATGACGTTGTAGATATGCAGAATGCCGACGTGGATGACGGCGAGAAACGCCTCGTATGTGTGCGCGATGGTGGCGAGGTTCAGCAGGCGACCACTCAGAAAGTGAGAACTGATCTGCTCACCCCAGAGCATCAGGCCGGTCACACCGAGCAGAACCGTCCCCCAGAAGACACCGAGGTATTCAAACTTTTCGGTCGGGCTGAACCGGCCGTAGGAGGGCCGATCCTTGCGGAGGAACAGCAGGAAGCCTAGGAGTTGGAAGGTCTTTCGCACATCCTGCGGTGTGATCCACATTGGCAGAGCTGTCCATTCGCCGACGTAGTCGGCGCGCCCCTGCGAGTCACGCGCCGCCCGGGCTCGCCGTATGACGCCCCAGCACACCGTGACCAGGTGCCCCAGGAATCCCAGCACCAGTGCTATGCCCGACCAGTGATGGACGACCCGCGCGATCTGAAGCCCGCCGAACAGTTGGACCAGCACGGTCGCCCAGCCCCGATCAGCGAATTTCAATGGAAAGCCCGTCAGAACCAGCAGTATGAACAGTACGGCCAGGACCCAGTGTTGAATCCGCTGGTTGACTGTGAAGCGCACCAGCCGGGCCGGCCCGCCGGGGTGGTGCATGATCTGCGTCACCAGGTCATGGGTCTTCTTTTCACTGTGCAGATGCCGCCCGACGATCACCTGGATGAGATCCAGAATCACCAGCACGGCTGAGGGACCGAAGGTGAAGATCGTGATCAGAATGAACGCGGCCGCAAGCGCGAATTCGATGCTGCCGCGCTCCGTAGACAAATCGAGGTGAACGGCCGAGGCGGCAATACGCTTGTCCGCGCCGGGATGACAGGTCAGGCTGCGGCAGGCGTTGGCCACGTTGTCCGGACTGATCGCCGAGTGCGGATCATTCGGACCGAGCATGAGGTGAGCGTTCTCGCCAGGGCGCACGTGGCACGAGAGACAATTGGCCGTGCTGTCGTCCCCGAGCAGCGCGGCCTTCCCGTGAAAACTCCGAAGGAAGCTGGCAACGGGGTCCTTCTTCCCCATGTCGGTCACCATATGCGCATCGCTGTGGCAGACGGCGCAGACCTGCGCCAGTTCCAGCGTTGAACGCGCCGGCAAGAATCGGGAGGCAATGTGATTCGTGTAATAGCGTATGTCAGCGTCGACTTTTTCGGCGTGACAGGTCTCGCAGCGGTCGAATGCCTGGCCCGCCAGTTCCTTGAATTTGGGGATGACCAGAGACGGATCGCGAAATGTGGGTTCGTCGTGGCAATACAGGCAATTCGACTGGCCGTGATTCAACACCGCGCCCTTGTCCAGTCGCAGTTTGGCGAGGCCCTCATTCGCATGAGCGCTGCGCTGCAACATGGCGGCGACGTTGTCATGACTGAAGGGACGCTCCAGACCGGTCCGATCGGCAAGGTGGCACTGTCGGGCACAGTCCACCGGCGTCACGATTTCGTGCGGGACGACGCCGACCTCCGAGCGCGCATGGCATGCGGTGCAGGCCAGCCGGGCGTGAGGGCCGCGATGCGCCAAGGAGTAAGTGGGATCGACATAGAACACGCGGACCTGATTGCCCGGCTCTTCGATCCGGCTCAGACCGCGGTACTGGTGACACATCAGGCAGTTGTCGGGGTCGTCTGCCCGTGCCGAATGAAAGGCGAACAGTGCGGTCCAGCCGGCGAGGGCGATCCCCAGGCCACGTGGCCGACTGCGGCTTGGATTGGGATGTGCGCGACCATGCTGCATTTGCAAAAACTCGAGACTCGTCACCGTTGCGACACCCGCGCGACGGTTCAGGCCGGCACGTCTGGGCTTGTTATCCCGACAGTCAGCGCGCAAGTCAAGAATCCGCGATGCGCCGCGACTTTGTGCATGCGGGATTTCACACAAATTGATGCGCAAGTTCCCGCAATCCGCGCAGCGGTTCGAGTCGCGCGGCCCGAGTCCGGTGGTGTCGCCAACTTTCTCATGTCCGCGCCTGATTACTGGCACGCAGCGTGCCGGTGTATCTGGTTGCCGCCGCCGCTCGATTCGGTGTGAGCCAAATTGGGCGTGCGGCAAATGAGGTGTTCAAACGGGAAATGTAATAGTCAGTATCACTTAACTCTGGTATGTTGGTATTGTTTCGCCCAGTCTTCGCGCGGTTAACATTCAAATGAGGAGACTTCCATGACGCGGAATCCACGTGCGCGGCACACACAACGGGTCGTTTGTGCTTTTTGTCTTCTTATTCCCTTGGTCACAATGGCCATGAATGGCGCCAGTTGTGGTGTCGGTCCAATTACCCCCCCGGGCAACATGACCGGAGACAGCGGTCTGACTGGCAAGTACGTCGGCGCTGAACGATGCAGCCAGTGCCACAACAACGTGCACGCGGCTTGGAAGGACACTTTGCACGCCAAGGCTTTTGAGACGCTCGAGGCCATCGGCCAGGACAAGAATGCGAACTGCATCGGCTGCCACACCGTCGGCTATGGCGACACCGGCGGATTTGTCGATCGAAAGACCACCAACTCACTCGCCGGCGTGCAGTGTGAGAGCTGCCACGGGCCCGGTGGCGAGCACGCGTCCAACGTCAACGACGAGAGCCTCCGACCCAAGATCGACATCTCCTCCGCCGTCTGCGGAACCTGCCATACCGGCGACCACCACCCCAACTTTGAAGACTGGCAGATGTCCAAGCACGCGGCGGTCGAGCCGGAACTGGTTCCCCGGTTTGCCGCGGGGACAAGTCTGACCAGCTGCGGACAATGCCACTCCGGTGATTACTTTTACAAGGCCATCATCAAGGGAGAGACGGTTGGAAACGACTATCTCCAGGGCAAGACGAGCGAAGAAATGGCCGGCATCACCTGCGCGATTTGCCACAATCCCCACTCCCGCACCGGCAATGCCGCCATGCCGGATACCGACCGCGACTACCAGCTTCGCTACAAGCAGGTGACTTTCCCGGCGCCCTCCAACAGCCTTGCGGACGCCCAGGACCCCACCCGGTTCAATATCTGCGGCCAGTGCCACCATGCCCGCAACAACGTCTGGACCGACACGTCGCGCGATCCCCATCCCAGCGATCAGGCCAACGTGTTCTTCGGCGAGATGCCGCTGCCCGTGGCCTTCCCCGAGCCCATCGTGCCGAATCGGGCTTCGGTTCACCTGAATGCCGTGGAGCAGTGTTCGACATGCCACGTGGCGCGCAAGCCGTTTGAAGAAGGGATTGCGCCGGCCGTATCGGGTCACACCTTTGAGATCAACTTCCTGGGTTGTGTCTCTTGCCACGGCTCGACCGAGGTTGCGATGGCCAAGATGGCGGCGCTGGAGGCCGAGTTGGAATTTCGCGTGAGTCTGGTCGAGGATGCGCTCGATGCGTGGTCCGCGCGCAGCACGGCATTGTGCACCGCTTTCGCCCACACCGGTCCGTGCTGGGAGTACACCAGCGAGGGCGGTATGAATGCAACCGGTCAGGCCAAGATACCGGACGGTATCAAGAAGGCCAGGTACATTCTCTATTATGTGCGGAACGGCGGCGGAAACGGCGCGCACAATCCTGACTATGTGCGCGAAGGGCTGATCCTGGCCGAGGAATACGCACTCACCGCGCCGGATGGCATTCCCTGATCCGGGCGCGACGGGCTCGATTTCGATGGACAGCCGCGCCATTGGCGCGGCTGTCTGTTTGCTGCAAAGTGGTCATCGTTCACGGAAACTGAATACTCGACGGGCGAGCCGCACAACTCCCATACGCGGAGCCCCATCTGGCAATCGGGGACGATCCGCGTGCATCACCCACAATGGCAGTTGCATCGCACGCGGATCTGGTCAATGGCCGCGCTGCTCGCCGCGCTCACCGGCGTCGCCACTCTGGGCGGCGGCTCGTGTGGCGGCGACCCGAGCGCCGTGCCTGTCGGCTTGCCGATCTATCGAAACACAACCGACAAGACCAACAACGGCGCCGCCTATCTCGGCTCGTCTGCGTGCCAATCGTGTCACTCCAATTTTTCGGCACGGCAGGCCCTGCACGGCCATGCCCATGCACTGACCGGCATTCAGGGTTCCGCGCCGTCATTCCCGGCCGAGGCCACGCAGGCCGGCGTTCCCAATCCGCCTGCCGGTTTTTCATGGTCCGACATTTCGTATGTTCTGGACGGCTACTCCAAGAAGGGGCGGTTTCTCGACAACAACGGCTTTGTCCTGACGACCGGGCTCAGCGGCGTCGATACGCAGTGGAATCTGAAGCTGCCGGCAGTGGGAAACACCGCGGAATTCGCACCGTACCTTCCCGCCGCTGTCACCGTGACGCCGTACGATTTCGACACATTTCAATATGAAACCACCGGCCCCGTTCCGCAGGACCCGGCCAACCCGATGTTTCAGGACAACCGCCCCGGCATTCTGGGCACCTGGCACGAGGCGGGGGTGCAGTGCGAGTCCTGTCATGGCCCGGGTTCCAAGCATGTGCCGCAGCCGTCGGCACGCAATTTGTTCGTCGATGTTTCAAACGCGTCGACCTGCGGCGCGTGCCACAGCCGTCCGTATGGATCGACCAGCGGAGAAATCCTCGCGGCCGACTATTTCATTCGCGATCGCCAACAGGCCTCCGAGTTAAAGGCAAGCGGCGGTCACGCATCGTTCGCCTGCACCTATTGCCATGATCCGCATCGCTCGGTTATCAACGATCGAACCAATGCGATTCGCAACGACTGCCGGGCCTGCCACACCGACGCCAACATGGCGCTGCATCAGCGAAAGGTGTTCGTGCTTGGGGACTATCGCGAGGAACTCACCTGCGAAAGCTGCCACATGCCCTTCGCAACGAAGAGCGGCGTCTCGGCGGATGCGTCCGTCGTCGGGCCCTACGGTCACGTGGGCGACACCCGAACGCACATCTTTCGGATCACGACGGAAGACATAACCTACACGGACATTTTCACGCCGGATGGCTCGCAACTGATTCGCGACTCGCAGGGCCGGGCCGCGATCTCAGCCGACATCGTCTGCCTGCGCTGCCACAACTCGACTTCCCTGCCGACGCTCGCCTTCACGCCGGAGCGCGCCGCCGAAATCGCCATCGGCGTTCACAGACCGCCGCAGCCGCCGGAGTGATTCGCGCGGTCGTTCCAGAGCATTGTTCACTCGCAGAGCAGGATCGCCCGGTCACTTTTCATGGCACGTAAAGCACAAAACAGTCGAACTGACGCGAAGGGAAAGCCCCTTGTCGGTCGGCTTGCTCCCGAACGCTGCCATGGGAGAGCCCGCAGGAAAGATGCCGGGCTCGTGCGGATTATGACACGTGTAGCATGTCACATTGCCGCCGGCAAGCGGGAACACCGCGGCCACCGTCGCGCCGCTGCCGGATGCAGTCGCCTGTGTGCCGGTCGCTGGGATCTTGCGGGTGCGCATCGTCTCGAGAATGGCAGCGGGAACCGGCCGGTCCACGTGTCCGCGCGGCGAAACATCCCAATGGCGCGTATGACAGGTGAGGCACAACGGCGAACCGCTGGTGTGCAACTGTGGCGCACCCCGTCGCTGTCCGTCGGACGCAACGGCCGGTTGCGCGACGTGACAGAAGGTGCACGTCTCGGATTTCATGCCGCCGCGCTCATTGACCTGCCGGTGCGGACTGATGCGCCACGTCTCGGCGGCGCTGTGGCACTTCAGGCAGAAACTGAGCGGCTTCTCGATGTCGTAATGGCGCAGCATGGCCGGATTGACGGCCGGGCGCACCGCGCTGCCCGAGCAGTGTCGCTGAATGTCATGACAAGTCAGGCAACCGATCAAACCATCATTCGTCGGCCAGTCGGCCGGCGTCGATACGGACGCGGTGGTGGCGGTTCGACCGATCGGGTGGGGCTCGGCATGCGCCTTGCGCCCGTCGTGGCAGTTCAAGCACATCGCATCGGTCCGCTCCGCGGCGATCTTCATGAGCCGGCCGGCTTCGGTCTGGTGGCATTGATCGCATCGCGTCGGCGACCAGTGCGGATTGGGAACGGTGGATGGCCCTGCGGTCGAGGCGGTCGCTCCGCTCGATGGTCGGTCGGCCTCACCAGGTCGACGCCCCCAGGCGTAAACGCGAATGCCCGGCCGAAGCAGTTGCTCTGCGACACACACGTAGTAATCGGCCTTGAAGCCATCGGGCAGCGCCTTTCCGGTCGGCGCATTGCGAACGACGCAGACACCATGCGGCATCGACAGCCCGCCGACGGGATCGCGTTGATCACCGAATGCCAGCAGCACGCGGCCCTGCGCATCAAAGGCATGCACCCGTTGGGCCGCTGCATCAGTCACGAAGATCGTTCCATCCGGACCGACCGCCACATCACGCGGACGACCGAAACGCCCGGCGACATCGCCCGGAGCGCCGATCGATCGAACGAAGCGTCCATCGGGACTGATCACCTGAACGCGGCCGTTGAGCACATCGACGACACAGACATTGCCGTCGGGGCACGGGGCCATGCCCATGGGCATGCCGAACTCCAGCGGTCCGCTGCCCCGCTCGCCAACGGTGCGTTCGTGGCTGCCGGTTTCGGCGTCAAAAATCTCAATGCAGTGGCCGGCGACGTTGGTCGCCCAGATCTTCCCATTCACTTGAACGGCATCTGCCGGTCTGAATTCGGCATCCGGCATGCGATAGCGGGTGCGCTCCGATCCATCCGACCCAATGCGTTGCACGACTCCGGCGTCGGGGTCAGTGATGAGCATATGACCATCGGGCGTGGGGCTGATGGCGGACGGATGGCGAACAGGACCAGAAGCCGGTACTTGCGCGAGCACGCCGGTCTTCGCATTCCATGCAAGCAGGCAGGCAAGTCCGCCGTCGCAAACCACGAGGCCGTTCGATTGCGGCGCCACATCCGTGGGTCGCGCGAACGCCAGGGCGGGCTCCGGCTCGGTTCCGAAGAGAAATACCGACAACTTGACTTGCGTGGGCGTGGGGCCGGGGCCGCTCTGGAGATTTCCCAGCGCGACGACGCGCGGCGACTGCGGCGCAGGTGGATAGATGCCGTTCTCAACGCCGGCGTCCGGCCGCCAGGCCACTTGCCCCGTGGACGAGCGGCAACTGACCGTGGCGGCTGCAATTGTCGCGACAAGGAGCGTCCATGCGACGCGCGAGCGAATGCGGCGTTGCGTGCGGACACGGGCCGTGGCGAGCACGCGTGCTGTCAGAGGCGATGACAGGCGAGGCACAGTCGGCTTCCCTGGTTGGAGCGAACGAGCATGTAGTCGAAGCGCTGGGTGTTGTGCGGATCGTGACAGGAAATGCACTGGATTCGGCCATCCGGCAGTTTGATGGCGCCGTCGGCGGTCGCGGCTTCAGCAGTGCGATAGGTGGAATCGCCGATGGGATACTTGATGCCGATCGGGTGGCTCGAGAGGCTGGCCCTGCCCACCCAGGCGCTACCCAGTTGCGAGGACATGCGGGCGGCATGAGCGGTGCGATAGACATCCTTGGCAATGACGCCGTCGTGGCAGCTCAGACAGAGCAGCGAACTCTCGTCGAGATCCACGCCGGCGCCCATGTAGGGGCGAAGTCGTTGCGGCTCGGGCGTGCGACGATCCAGTGCCGGCGGCGTGTCCAGCGACAGGTGCGGCGTGTGACACGGCGTGCAGAGATCGGTGGGCCGGCCGCCGGCCCGCGTGAAGTCGTGTTTGGTGCCCGCGATGCCGGCCGAGAGGTACTCCGTGTCGCGGCCGACGTCGCCGAGTTTGGAGGGCTTTCCGGAAGCCGAATCGGAAGTCGAATTGGTTTGCTGACTGGAGTCGGAGCACGAGACGAGCGCCGCAACAAGGACGCAAATGGCGACCATTGTCAAAATATACGGAGATTTGTTTCGTACGATTCGAAGTCGTGCGATTGATGTGAGTGTGCCGCGAGTCATTCAGCGGACAGTGTACCGGCATGAGCGAGGAACTGACAGGATGACTGTGTAACAAGGTGCGAATGGAATCGTCGCATTCATGCACCGATCCTCACGGGATCGACATGAGATACCGGCGGCTTCTGGTATTGGGAGCAGTTCTTGTGTGCGCGTGGACAAACGCCGCGCCGGCCGAGGATTCCGCGCCCGCAACTTCGCAGCCGGTTGAAGAAATACAAATCCCGGAACCCGTGGAAACGCCGACCCCGCAAAAAAACTACTTTGCATTAGACGAGTTCTCCGCCGAACTGGGCATCGAGGGCTTCGGGCAGAAGAGAAAGGTCCGCACCGATGCCCGGCGTCCCTATTACTCCAGTTTCAATCGCCGTGATGTCACCCGCCATCTTGAAGAAACGCTCGGCCTGCAGGGAAGCGGTTATCTGATCGACGAGCGCACGCTGCAATTCGACAGCATGGTGCGATTGGGCCTCTCTCAGGACCACTACCACACCACGCGCCCCGGACCGAATCAGACCACCGACCCCGACGGCACGCTGCTGGAGTATGACCTGCGCCTGCGAGCGCTTCCGGCCGGAAAGATCTCGGCGACCGCCGGGGCTTCACAGTTGGATGATCGTCTGCCAAGGCCCTTTCTTCCCAGCCTCGACCGACGACGCGAGCGGTACGGAGTAGAACTGTCGTACAACGATGAAAAACTCCCGATGCAGCTCTCATACGAACATCTGTATGACAAACTGTCGAGCGGCGTGCGCGACTTGATTGATACGGAGGAACAGGGCGAGGACACCCTGCGATACGAGGCCACCTGGCAGCCGACCGATGAGCACACCCTGTCGCTCGAGTATGAGTATGAGCGGCGCAACGACCGTTACTCCGGCACGCCGACGACGTTCGACACGACCCGCAACTACTTCTCGCTGAACGATTCGATTCGCTTCGGTCCGCAGCAGCAGAGCCAGTTCGACGGCTATTTCCGCATCGAGGACGAGGAGGGCGACCTGGCGCGGGACGTGATGGAACTCGCCCCGCGACTGCGACTTCAACACACCGACGACCTCTATTCCTATTACAAGACGCAGTACCTCAAGCAGTCCTACGGCGAACTGGAAACCGAGACCCACCGCGGCGACATCGGGCTGGCTCACACCTGGCGCGACATGCTCACCAGCAGCGGCGGCTTCTACGGCCTGCAGCAGAACGCCGATCATGGCTACGACATGACCGAGTGGGGCGCGCTGGCCAACGTCTCATTTCGAAAATCGCACACCAGCGGCGACTTCTCCACGAGTCTCGCGTACTTGCACTCCGAGTCGCGCACCGACGACGGTCGCCGCGGCGGCGTGGTCATCGATGAGGCCGCCACGTTTCGCGACCCTTTGCCCGTGTATCTGTCGCAGCGAAACGTGAACCGGATCGGCATCCTCGTGCGCGATTCGGAACGCCTCAACTATTTTGTAGAAGGTCTCGACTATTGGGTGCTGCAACTCGGCGACGTGACGACGATCGGCCGCAACCCGCTCGGGCGGATTCGCGATCGTCAGACCGTCCTCGTGAGTTACACCTATCGCACGTTTGACGACTTCAAGGTGACGCGAGATCGGGTTGACTTTCGCGTCCAGGACGATTTCAAGAACGGATTCACGCCGTACTATGCATTGAGTCTCCAGGACGAGCAGATCTCAAGCCAGAGATACCTCACATTCAGGGATCGCAACATCCATCGCCATCGCGTGGGCTTCACCTTTCGAAAGCCGCGATGGTCAGCCGGCCCCGAATACGAATACAATGACGACTCGATCGATCCGTACCAGGCCGGTCACCTGACCGGCGACGTCGTCGTCATGCAGGCTGCACCGCATTCGCTCAACGCCGACCTGCGGGCGTCTTATTTTGATTTTCGCGGCGAGGATTTCCTCCGGCAGCATTTCACGACACTTTTGGATTCCGGGTTGACGTACCGATACGCCCTCGGCGACAAACTGGAGTCCGGCGCAACGGCCCGATTCCGATACGAAAACGACTCGCTGTTCGGCGAGACCGTCGGCGTGGATTTGCGTGCATCGATGACGTACCGTATCGGCGAGTTCGCGTTAATGGTGGAGGCCGAGTACGAACTTCTCGATCTGCCGTCGTCCACCGACAACTCCGCCGGCGTCTGGTTCAAGGTCCGACGAAACATCCCGATCATCGGGCAGAGGAGCAGGCAGTGATCGTCCGTCGAGCCGTGCTGATGATGGGGTTTGTCTGTCTGGCCGGCTGCGCGAAGCCGGCAGGTCCGCTCTTTCAGGACGGCCTCGGCTCAACGGTATGGCCCAAGCCGCCGGACCGGGCCCGCATTCGTTACATCGGTCAACTTTCCGGCGAGCAGAGCCTCAATCGCGGACGCACCGCGTGGGAAAGCCTGGGCCGGGTCTTTCGCGGTCCGGAGCCGGTCGTCGGATTCACCACGCCCGTAGGCGTTTCCGCATTGGGAGACCGGGTGGTGGTGGCCGACAGTCAGGCCCCGGCGGCCTATTTTCTTAATTTGACAACGCGCGCGTTTGTCCCGGTACGGCAGGCCGGCGGAAGCGCGCTGGCCTGGCCGATGGATGTCGAGATCACCAATGACGGCGTCGCGGTCGCCGATGGCAAGCGCGCGGAGATTCTCCTGTTCGGCCCCGATGGCGCCTATCGAAGCAGCATCGGACGCGGATCGCTTCAGCGTCCGGCCTCGCTCGCGTGGGATGGCGCCGCTGGCCGCCTCTTCGTGGTGGATGCCGCGGCGCATGGTGTCGTCGCGTTTGACGCAACCGGCCGCGAACTCTGGCGTCGCACGGCGCGCGGCACCGGCCCCGGCCAGTTCAATTTCCCGGCCGGCATCGCGTTCAAGACGGGCGTCGGAATCGTGGTGGCCGATTCCATGAACGCACGCGTTCAGATCCTCAGCGAAAGTGGCGATCCCATCGCGGCGTTCGGACGCAAGGGCGACGCCGCGGGCAATTTCTCGCTGCCGCGCGACGTGGCGATTGACTCGCAGAATCACATCTACGTGCTCGACAGCCAGTTCGAGAACGTGCAGATCTTCGATACAAGCGGCGCGTTGCTCATGGCATTCGGTCAGGAGGGCGGCGGCGCGGGCGAATTCCAACTGCCGGCCGGAATCACCATCGACAACCAGGATCGAATCTGGATCGCCGATGCGTACAATCGGCGCGTGCAGGTCTTCCAGTATCTTGCGGAGCCCACCCATGAGACGAACTGATGCGACAGGCCCATCGCGTGAATTGCGGGCGCGCTACCGATTTCTCTGCGGCGGTGCGACACTGTTTGCATGGCTGCTGCCATTGGATTCAACCGTTCATGCCGATGAATCCGTCGTCATTTCAAAGCACAATCTGTCCGCGGCCGGCCCCGGCACGGTGCGAGCCACGATCGAGAGCGAAGTCTGCGTCTTTTGTCACACGCCGCACGGATCGGATCCGCAGGTCCCGCTTTGGAACCGCAACAACCCGACGGCCTACTACCGCATCTATTCCAGCAGCACGACCCAGGCCCGCATCGACCAGCCCGGCGGCGCGAGCAAGATGTGCCTTTCCTGCCACGACGGCAGCATCGCCCTCGGCATGGTGCTCAGCCGCCTGCCCAATGATCCGATCCACATGAACCAGCCGTTCATGCCGACCGGCCCGTCGAACCTGACGAACGATCTCTCCGACGATCACCCGATCGGCTTTCGCTACGATCGTCAACTTGCCAATCGCGACCACCAGCTCCGTTCGCCCGACATCGTGAGCAAGCGCGTGAAACTCGGCGCCAAGGGCGAGTTGGAGTGCGTGGCCTGCCACGACGCTCACAACAACGAGCAGGGCGACTTCCTGCGCATCACCGCGCGCGAAGGCGCCCTCTGCCGCACCTGTCACCAGATGGACGGCTGGAATCGCAGCAGCCACGCGCGGAGTCCCGCGCCCGTGCCATCGGCCATCACGCGCGGCGCGCCGCTCGAGTATCCCTCGATGAACGACGCGGCCTGCGCCTCCTGCCATCAGACCCACGGCGCGGCCCATCCCGAGCGGCTCCTCCGCGACCGGTCGTTCGAGCTCTGCATCACCTGCCACGGCGGCACCGGGGGGCGCGACATCCTGCGGGTCATGAACGAGCGCAGCGGCCACCGTACCAATCGCTTCCGCGACAGGCACGATCCCGCCGAGCAGGCCCTGGTCATTCGCACGCACGTCGATTGCGTGGACTGCCACAATCCGCATGCGGTTCGCGAAAGCCTGTTCGCCCTGACCCCGCCGACCGGCATCATCCCGCCCGAAGTGCCCCCGGCCATGGAGTTCGTCAAGGGCGTGCGATTGAGCGGTTCGCCGACCGAGCAGGCCCGGCTGTATTACGAGGTGTGCTTCCGCTGTCACTCGGACAATCCGGCCCCGGTGCAAAGAATCCCGCGACAACGCGACAACGGTGGCAATATTCGACGCCAGGTGCAGGCCTCGGCCGCGTCATTTCATCCGATTGCCTTCCCGGCGCGGGGCGGGGCCGAGGTGCCCAGCCTGCTGCCCCAGGCCCGCGGCATCGTCACCATGACCTGCCAGAGTTGCCACAACAATCCCGACGCCCGGCAGCTCGGCGGCACGGGCCCGAACGGGCCGCACGGTTCGCGCTTCGAATATCTGCTGATGGATCGCTACGAGACCGCCGACTTCACCGTCGAGTCGGCCCAGTCGTACGCGCTTTGCTACACCTGTCACGATCGCGCCTCGATCCTGGCCGATCAGAGTTTCAAGTTCCATCGCCGGCACGTCGTCGACGCCAGAACGCCCTGCAGCGCCTGCCACGCGGCACACGGCGTGCAGGGCTCGCGCAATCGCCACGACCATCTCATCAACTTCGACCTGACCATCGTGGGCGGACAGCGCTTCTACAGCGACACCGGCACCTTCAGCGGCACCTGCACCCTGACATGCCACGGCGTCAATCACGTGAATTTCACGTACGGGCCGTGATTTGCACGGCGCATGAGAGGCGTAAGAATCTCATTCCGACAATCGACAATTCTTCCTGACACCATTTTTCTGACACCATTTTTCCTCCGATGCGTGGTGCTTTTGATGCACTCCGCCCGGTAGGGCGCACGGTCGTAGCCAGGGGTTTCAACCCCTGGGGGGATGATGGCTATTGAATTGCCTCGCCCGGAGCGACTGTGTTGATTTTCAAGAGACAACACGTGGCGACCTCCACGGTTTTTTCTCGCGCAGTATGGCATTGAGGATAGTGAGGAGTTTTCGCATGCAGGCGACCAATGCGACTTTCT
>Ga0268299_1000442_pt1 | contig 130756 bp, 86 predicted proteins | sample NOBtaG_FD_193484 | JGI IMG/M metagenome (GOLD analysis project Ga0268299, IMG submission 193484) | Activated sludge microbial communities from bioreactor in Nijmegen, Gelderland, Netherland - NOB reactor | ecosystem: Engineered > Bioreactor > Aerobic > Activated sludge | place: Netherlands...
TGATTTACGGCCTGCCGCGAACGCGATTCGGCGGGACGACCAACGTCAACACGGTGAGCACCGATATTTCCGGTGTGGTGTTCGAAGCGCCGCCGAACCGGTTGTCGCACCTGCACGCGGGCGATCAATACACGCCGCTCGGCCTCACGGACGTATCCATCCTTCCGGACGTTTCCGGCGACGGCCGGCCGGAACTGCTCTTCGGCCTGCCGCTGGTGGACGGCATCTGGACGGCGCGCGACGACGACTACGGCGACAGCCCGGCGGTGGAAATCGTGGAGTTCACGCTGCGCGAGGGGCAGCGCACGCGCACGATCAACGGTGTCGATGACGAGAACATCGGCGACGACGACTACCAAGGCACCATTGATACATACCTCAGCCGGAACCAGCCGGGCACGTCGTTCGGCGATGCGACGCAGTTGCTGGTGAGCTCGGTTCCGGGCGGCGGCGGCACCGATCAGCAGATCAACCAATGGGCCATCATCGGGTTTTCCGAGGTGCTTTTTCAGTTCATCTTCCGCGATCGCGACGAGGTGACCATCCAGGAAGCGACGATTGAGTTCGGTCCGCGCACGTTCTTCGGCGGGCCTGACGCGATCACGGTGGCCCAGCTCATCGTACCGGTATCAGAGGCGATCACGTTCAACAGCTTTGCGGGCGGCGACGAGCCGGGCCCGGAAGACCAGACCGACTACGAAGAAGAGGCGGAAATCTCCTTCAACGTGGCCAACGGCATGATCGAGGCCGACGTGACGGACACGATCGTCAAGCTGATCGAAGGCGAACTGGAGACGGTCGACCCCGCCTGGATCATCTTTCCGTCGGCGGATTCGACGACGTTCAATGCGCAGTTTGACAGCGCCGAATCGCTGAACGAGGTGTTCAGGCCGATTCTGCGGGTGCGCTACGCGGAAGCGCTTCCGGAGGGATCGAGCAACTACAACTGCTACACGGACGTGTTTCCGAACAATCGTTCGGATCCCACGCCGACCGCGCCGCAGAACCCACCGCACGATTCGACTTACGAGGCCATCGGTTCGGTGATCTTCGTGAACAGCGAGAACCGGGACAACGCCGGCTTTGTCAACCCGGACCGGCTTGAGCGCGTCGCGATTCCGCTTGAACTCGCCGGTATGCCAGAACCCGCGTTTCCGCTGCCAGCCGCGGGTGGATTGGGCATTCCGCCACCCGACGAGGACGGGCAGACCGGGCAGTTGGGCGGGGTACCCATCGGTGTCGCCGGGGACCCGGATAACGAGTCCGGGCGGTTGCGCGGCGCGCGGCTCACCGCAAGTTATTGGGATTTCTATAACACGGCCCCAAACCTGATCGGGACGACGAATCCACGCCTGGATCTGTTCGGCACGAATGTCGCCTGGATTCCCGACCTGAATCATGACAACACGCCGGAAATCATCATTTCGGCGCCGCGAAACGAGCTCGCAATCGCGGAATTGACCGCATCCACGTCTGAATCGGACCGGCGTGTGTTGTCGACCAACGTCGTACCTGGGAGCATCTACATCATTCCGGGAACCGACCTGGGCGCTTCCACCAGGGCCCGCGGGGTGGCCGGCGAGAACACCGTACCCTGGCAGAATCAGCCGGGGGCGGCGGCATGCAACACGAACGATGCCTCCCGCGACGGCGTATTGAATCTCGCGAACAGCATCGACATTTTCGCCGAGAACATCAATGACATGCTCGGCGGCGCCGACTATGCGGGCGACGTCAATCTCGACGGCGTGCCGGACATCATCTGCGGCGCACCGCTCAACAACCATCCCAACGGGCTGGTGGCCACCGGATCCGTGTACGTCATCTATGGCCGTCCGGCGCAGGGTAATGTCCGGCTCAACCTGCTCGACGACCCGTTGCGCCGCCCACCGACGCTGCGCATCCGCGGCGAGACCGGCGGCGACCGGCTGGGCGACGTGCACTCACGCGGGCTGGACATCAACGGCGACCGCATCGACGACATTTTCTTCAGCTCGCCGTCGGTGGACTTCGGCGGCGTATCGGCTGGGTTGTGCGGCGACGCCGACGGCAACGGCATCCGCGACGGCAATGACCTGGACCTGGCGCTGTTCAATACCTGCCGCGGCAACTTCGGCAGCGAAGTCTTCGTCGACGACGAAATCGGCCTGCGCTCCTGCAAGGCGTTCGACTTCGACAATGACCGCGACATCGACGATGCCGACCGCGACGTGTTTGACTGCCTGATCGCGGGCTTCAGCAACTGCTGCCCGGTGGATAACGGCTTCGTCGGCGTAATCTTTGGAAATATCAATCTCGACGGTGACCGCACGCTTTCGCAGATCGCGACCAACGACCTGCCCGGCATCAAGTTCTTCGGAGCCAACGCGGGCGATCGCGCGGGCGCGGACATGATCAGCGCGGGGGATTTCAACCGCGACGGCTTCGGCGACCTGCTCATCGCGGCGCCGGGCGTGCGCTTCACCGATGCCAATGGCCGGGCGCGGATGGGCGTGGCCTACCTCGTCTTCGGCGGCACGCACCTCAACGGGAACCGCACGTTCTCGCTGGAGCAGGTGGGATCCGCCGAATTGCCCGGGCTGGTGTTCCAGACGCCGTACTTCTCGGGGCGTCCGAATGAAGCGCCGATCGACCACGTCGGCTTCCTCGGTGACATCAACGGCGACGGATTCGACGATGTCGCCCTGGGGGTCACCCGCGCGGACTTCATTGACTCCGCCCTGCCGCAGAACCCGAATGATCCGGGCACGAACCCGAACATCGGACGGCGTCCGGACGACGGCGCGGTGTTCATCGTCTACGGCAACAACACGGGATCGAATCAATAGGCGACCCGTGGCCGCCTGCGGATGAATTCAAACGGCCCGCGCCGCCCCTATCGGGCAGCGCGGGCCTGATTCATGATTGAGTTCTCGCCGATGCGCGCTTGCTCGCGGCTCCGGGCGCATTGGACTCGTCCGATCACGGCCCGGTCAACTGATCCACGAAGAGTTCGAGATCGCGCTCGTCGAGCAAACTGTCCGGCAGCATGTCATACACGTAGCACGCGCCGTTGGCGCTGGGGGCGCCGGGCAGCGCGAAGCACTCCTGCAGGCGGGCGAAGTCGCGCAGGTCGCGCAGGCCGTCGGCGTTGTAGTCGCCGTCGAGCAGGTTGAACACGTACGCCGTGCCCGACATCTCGCTGAAGGACGGACCGTTGTTGAAGGGCGTGCCGAAGAGCACCTCCGTCGCGCCGTTGTTGTCCACGTCCGACGCGCCCAACGAGAAGCCGATGCGGTCCTGCGGCGCGCCGATGATGCGCACGTCGGTCGTCTGGCCGGCAAGAAACACCTGGCCGGGTGAAAACGTCCGCCCGAAGACCACGTCGATCGTCCCATTCGTCGCGCCGCCGCCGAAGCGCTGGGCGGCTGCGATGTCGTCGATGCCGTCGCCGTTGAAATCGCCCGCCGCCAGCTCATCGCCCAGGCTCTGCTGGAATTGGCCCTTGATGACAAACGCGGGCGTGGCGGTGGCGTAATCGATAAGATGAACCCCGGTCTGATATGCGGTGCTGCCCAGAAATCCGTACACGAATCCGTCGCCCTGTTGGGTGGTCGGCGTGCCCACGTCCGCGCCGGGCGCGGCCACCGCAAGGTCGTCGATACCGTCGTTGTTGAAATCGCCCACCACGGCGGATGAGCCCAGTTCGTCGTAGCTGAAATTTCCCCAGAGTGTGATGTTGGGGTTTGACGTGGCCAGGTTGATCAGGCCGGGCCAGGAGGTGCGCCCGTTGAGGATGAATACCGTGCCCTCGGTGCTGAAGGTGGTCTGGCTGTTGAGCCGGTTCGGGATGATCAGGTCGTCGATGCCGTCGCCAGTGACATCGCCGACGGTGACGAAATCGCCGAGTTCATCAAATTGACCGCGGCCATGAACGCGGAAGAGGTAGTGGGCTGCATTGCTGAGTTCGAGCGTTGTGCCGCTGGCGAAATTCTGGCCCGCGACGACGTAGACGCGGCCCGCATCCGTCGCGTTGCCGTCGGCGAGGTGCACCCCCAGGATCAGATCGCCGTAACCGTCTCCGTTGACGTCGCCGATCGCGGTGGCGTGCGTATCGCCGCCGCCGAAGATGTTCCACCCGCCCATGTCGCCTCCGGCCACGGGGCCGATGATGCGGACGTCCCAGGATCCCGGGACGGACAGATCACGCTGATTCGTGGAGAACAGGCTCGGTCCGCCGTAGAGCAGATACGCGATGCCGGCTGAAGTGAGCGCGCCGAAATCCGAACCGGACGCGCACAACAGCAGATCCTTGAACCCGTCGCTGTTCACATCGCCGATCGCGATTGAACCGCCGAGATTGTCATCGGGGGTGACGCCGATGATGGTCAGGTCGGTTGCCGTTGTCGAAAGATCGGTGGTTCCGCGGATCGCTGCATCGGGCCCGCCGCGAATCACGTACACGCTGCTGATGAGTCCGCCGAAGGACTCCGCCGCGGAGACGACGATTTCATCGTAGCCGTCGCCGTCAAGGTCACCGGCCGCGACGGGCCGGCCCCAATCGCGGTCCTCGACCGCGCCGAGGTAGATCGACCCCGCGTGATCCGAAGCGCGCTGGACGGGTGCTGCCTGCAGCGCCGCGATCCCGACGAGCATACTTCCTGCCGCCGCATACCATTGGTGCATGTTGGCTGTCCCCTATGTTCTGGATGTCACTTACAAAGCACTCGCGCCGCGCCGGCTACGGCGTGTCCTGCTGGAACAGGTGAAAATCGACCAGATCGACGTCGATGTCCACGTCGAAGTCCACATCTATACACTCGGGGGCGTTGTATCCGCCACCGGGACCGCTCAGGCAGTCCACCAGGTCAACGATCGTCGGCCCGGGCGGTAGCACGCCGAAGAACGCCACGATCGCGGCCATCAGTTCGCTGCGCCGCGCCGCGCTCACCACCGTCTCGAACGGGAAACCAAAGTTGACGACCTTGAACGCGCCATCGAAAACGATCGCGGCGTTGCCGCCCGTGCCGCCGACGTAGGTCAGGGCGACGGTGCTGCCGCCGAACGCGTTCAGGCGATCCGGAAAATCCACATCGTACCAGTTAACGCCGTTGTCGAAGCTGAACGGGGGTATGCCGGCGAAGATCGAGCCGACGACCGCGCTGACGTTGTAAGTGTTCGCGTCGTCGCCGACGTAATCGGCCTTCAGCTGGTTGTTGTAGAACGCCGGGCCGTTGCCCGAGGCATCGAGGTCCCAGCCGATCTCGGAGCCGCTGGCGAAGATGTTGCCGCCGCCTGCCAGGTAAGTGCTCACCAGCGCCTGCTCGGTCGCGTCGAATGTCCGATCCGCCGTCGATTCTTCACCGAGGATCCAGACCAGCGCGCCGTAATCGCCGAGCGCAACCTGGCCGGTGATGACATTTTCGTTCTGGCAGGAGTCGAAATACGCTCCGGCATCGGCGAGCGCCGCGGCGTGCTGCACCGTGTAGTCGAACGAGTTGACGTGCTGCAAGATCGGGCGGCGCTGCGTGCCGACACCCGCGAGCGTCTGCCGGGGATTCTGCGCCCGGCCGACGCGGTCGAAGCCGTTGACGATGAGGTAGCCGCTCGCCCCGTTGCCGGCGTGACGCACGGCGAGAGTGGGCGAAGGCATCGATTCGCCGCCGGCGTTGTACGCCGCGACGCGGAAGAACGTGGTGATGTCGGCGGGGACGTCGAGCAGCGTGGTGGTGAGGACATCGCCGACGTCCGTTCCGCCATCGAAGCCGTAGCCGTTGGTCGAGCGGTAGACGCGGAAACCCGTGCGCGTTCCGCCGTAGGCCTCGCCGACCAGGGGGTCGTCCCACGACAGCACCACGCCGCCGCTGCCGTCATGGACGGCGCGCACGCCGCGCGGTTCGGTCGGCGGCATGACCAACGGAATGGTGCTGCCGGGCAGGCTGTTGAGGAATTTTACAATGCCGTGGACACTGGAACGGGCGACCGCGTCGCGCACTTTGGGATCGAGCAATAGCGCCGCGTCCTCGACATTGTCGTGGAACGCGACTTCGAGAATGGTGGCGTCGAACTCGTTGCTGTTGTTGGAGGTGCTGATCGCGCCGAAACCGCCATTGAACGGATTGGTGCGCGATCCCCAAGAAAACTCAAACTCGGTGCCGTCGAGAATCTGCATGTCCACTTCGATTTCGTCGCCGAGGATGGTCGCGTAGGCCACCTGGTTTGTTGTCGGCGAGCTGGTTACCAGCGCGACCGTTCCTTTCGCGCCGCAGGGGGTGGGCGAACAGCCGGCTGCGTTGCTGTGAAACTCGAGGTAGATGCGCCGCCAACGGTCGTTGTTCACGGTGGTGTTGTTCATCTCCCGCGCCCAGCGGGCGGCGGCGCCGACGTTGTCGTCGCTGTCGAGCGCGCAACAGTTGTAGATCGAGCTGGGCATGCCGGCGGCGTTGATGGCGGTTTCGCTTTCCGCCCAGTAGCGCTGGGCTTCTTCGTCGCGCGGATAACCCGATACGGTGCCCGGCCCGGTTCCGATCACGTCGCCGATGCCGTTGCCGAAACGGATCGCGTCGGCGATGACGTTCGCCCCGGCCGGCGCCTGGTTGCTGATCTCGACGTATCCGCCCGTGCCGGCCTCGAAGAAATACGAGCCGAGCCATACCCAGCCGCGACCGACCATACGATGATCGACGCGAACGTCGGTCGTGCCGCCGCTATGCACAATGCGGTAAAGCTGGTTGGTGCGATTGCCGCTGTCCAGCACCCAGGTGTACACGGGATAATAATCGCTCGTGGGAAGATTTGGCGTATATCGCGCGGTCGCGGTCTCTGTGACGCTGGTCGCAGAAAAGCGGTAATTAACGCCGCTAAGCGTCACACCGTTCTCGTAATGCGGTGTGGATCCGCTATTCGTCCAACTGCCGGTGTACGTCACTCCCGGATCGTCCTGATCCAGCACCACCTCAATGGGTTGGTAGCCAATCGGCCGAAACGCGACCACGGTCGCCCCGGCATTGAACGCGTAACTCGCGAAATAGTTGAGCTGCTCGAGGTTGCCGTAATCCTCGACCATGTCGAGCAGCAAGGGGCGCTGAAGAAACCAGGATGAGGAACCCGCGGTCCAGCCGTGCCCCGCGGCGGCATAGACGATCACACCAGATAAAGCACCAGCGGGCTGATGCCCGGCGTTGGCCACCGGGCCGATGCGTTCGGCCGCCACGGCCTGGGCATCGTCAATCGGCGGAACCAGGGCGTCTTCGCGCAGCGGTGGATAGACCCAGGGCTCGCCAGTCAGTCGAAAATCGTCCCAAGGGAGATATTCACCGGCTGATCCGATGCGGGCGCGAACGAACACGCCCTGATGATCCTCGTCGATCGCGGCTGCGGCTTCGAGCGCGTGGGCCAAGGCATCCGCCCGGCCGTCTTCGAAGATGCGGTCGGGTGTTTGCGGCGGAAATGTGAGATCAATGTGGGCGACGCCGGCGATCCACTGAACGCGATCGACGCGCGTGCCGGCTGGAAAGCGGTCAACCAACCATGCCGACTCGGCCGTCACCTTCTCTGCGGACATGGCGGTCACCATCGCCGATACCCTGGCAAAAGGATCAGCCGAAGACATTTCGGCGAGCAGCGCTTCCGTCTCCGGCGCGACATCCTGGTGCGCCGTCGCGGCAGGTACGACGACCCAAGTGAGAATGGCCGCGATCGTCCCCCACCGGCGCGAGGCCAGCCTCGGTGATTTCAATTCATTCACGATTCTGTCCTGTCCTGTAGTCAGCCGCGGTCCGTCGCGGGTACCCCACCCGCCGAACGCGCGTCACGTGTCCGATAATCTCCTGATGCTCAAGAAAGCGGGCCGCCACGAGTGGCGGCCCGCTGGTTTTTACCGTACGACGAACGAACTGTCACCTGACCTCACGGGTTGTAGAACACCTGGAACTCCGCGAAGTCGTTCAGGTCCACGTCGCCATCGGCGTCGAAGTCAAACGCCTGAGTACACACGACCGAGCAGACGAACCCGGTGCGCGGATCCGGCGACTGCCCCGGACCGCTGAGACAGTCGACGAAGTACTCGAGATCGACTCCGTCAACGTCGCCGTCGTTGTCATAGTCGCCATTGATGCCCGGCGTGTGCGGGGTGAGCACGAGCACGTTGTCGACGACGCTGAAGTTCATCGCCGGGACGTCCGCGATGGACGCGAACAGGTCCATCTGGCCGATGCTGATGTTGCCATCGAGCGGGATCGACGTGCCGACGGTCGTGTCCAGGGTCACAAACGTCACACCGTTGACCGCCCACCGGGCCTTGGTGCCGAACGTGGTGATATCCGCACGGTGCCAATCCATACCGGCTGAGCCCAAGAGAAGCGTGCCGGTCTGGTTCGGGAACGTCGGCGGCGGCGCCTGCGACTGGGCCGGCGGCGGTGTGGTCGTGTTGCCGAACACGTTGACGTAGAACGAAGCTGGCGCGGCGTTGGTGCTGTGCGCTCCGCCGCTCACCGAACTCGTGCCGGCTGCGAACTGGCCGCTTTCGGCAAACTGCTCGCCCGCGTTCTTGAACGCCTGCACGTCGCGGGTGGCGCCGCCTTCGCCGGAGATGGCGAACCAAGCGCCGTCGCCCGCGAGGGTGCCCTGGTTGGGCGTAACGCCATCATAGCCGACGCCCATGGTGATGGACTGCGTCGATCCAGCGCCACCGGCCGGGAAAGGACCGTTGGGATTGATCCACCAGTCCATGACCAGACGATAGCCGTTTGAAGCGACGAACGAGAGACCGATCGGCGAGGCGGTAACCGCCGCGATCGCACCAGTCGCATCGCCGCAGTTCGCCTGGAAGCGCAGACCGAACGTCGACCCGTCGCCATTCGGCGACGGCGGCACGTCCGCGTTCGCGCCGTAATTCCAGTTGAACGTCGCCGTACCATCATCGAGCAAGGCGCTGTCGCGCACATTCACATTCCAATTGGCCGACGTATCGGTTTCGAAATCGTCTTCGAACGCGATGAGGCACATCGGCACAGCCACTTCCACGGTCGCCGACAACGGGCCGACGACGCCGCCGATTTCCTGGCGCGCACGCACCAGGTCGCTCGGTGCGAGCGACGGGCTGATGGGCACCAGCACCGTGGCGGCAATCGAAGCCGACACGTCGAGAGCGCCGACCGGCGTACCATTCACGAGCACTTCAACTTCATCCGCAGCCGGGTGCACGTTCGTCACCGTTACCGCGGCTTCGCCCGGCAGCAGCGGCGCGACGACGGTAACCGTCGGTACGCCGACGACCACGGCGGCTGACACAGCCGACTCGGCAGTGATCGTCTGCGTGGCGCGGACGCTCCACCCGTTCTGCAGCGCCGTTACCGGAACAGAAACCGGGTCGGTCGCCGGGCTGGAAACGCTGCCCAGGAGAGTGAGCGAACCGCCGCCGTCATCGCGGTAAACCGCGACAGCTGACGCGAGGCCTTCATTGATGTTGCTGACGTTGACCGTCGTCTGACCAGGAACCAGCGGCCCGTTCACCGTGGGCACCGGAACCGTGACCACCACCGCGGCGGAGAGGCAGCTTTCCGTGCCGCCAACGGTCTGCGTGGCCTGGACGGTGTTGTTGGCGCCCAGCGCCGGAACCGTAACCACCGCGGTGTTGTCGAGGAAAGCGCCAGCGCCGTTGGTACTGACGACTTCAATGCCATTTACGAACACGGCGACTTCAGACGCGTTGGAATCGACGTTCACCACTGTGACCGTGGTCGCGCCCGGCAGATAACTTCCGCTGACCGTCGGCGACGACACGGGGTTGGGCGGGCCAAACGGCAAAGAGGTGCTGCCCTGGGTGACCTGCACATTGTCAATCAGCATCTGCGGCCCGTTGTTGCTGAAGCCCTGGCCGATCACGATGAAGTTGTACGGATCAAGGTTTGGACGCGGAACGCCACCCGGCCAGAGGGGCAGGCCGTTGGTGTCGACCGGGTTTGCCAGCACATCATCGATGTAGTAGTTGATGGTGTTGGACCGGACCTCGATCTGCATCTTGTGCCATTCGTTGTCGCCACGGGCAACGCCGGTGTTGGCGACTTCGCCGGCTGTTCCGGCGGTCTGGTTGCCGTCGAAGAATCCGTTGGTCCCTGCCGCGCCGACGAGCAGGATGTTATACTCGTTGAGCGTCTGCGGCAGCGGGATCGTGCTTGGGCCGTTCTCCAGGATGATGCCGGTTGTGCCCGAGAGACGTGCGCCAAACGTGGCCGAGAAGGTATCGCCGGCGAAGCGGGCCAGTTCAAAGCGGAAGCGCGCTCCGAAGCTGGACGCGCCCTTGTGCTGGTAGTGCCAGGTGACCCAGAGCGGCTCGGCGTCGGTACCGTTCACGCTTCCGATGAAGCGGTAAGCGCGGGCGCCGTCGGAACCGGCTGGATTGTCCTCCATCACCACATTTTCGCAGCTGGCGGCGCTGTTCTGCACCAGGCGAACGCGCGCGGTCGGCGGAACCGTGGTATTGATCGAATTAGACCACACCTGGTTGAGCTCGGCCTGAGTGGTGTAGCTGTCGAAATCATCAGCGAAGATCACGCCCGGAGCATACACGGTGACAGGCAGCGAGAACGGACTCTTCACGCCGTCCTTCGCCTGCCGCGCAGTGAGCACGTTGCCGGCCGAGAGCGTCAGCCCGCTGAAGGTCGCCAGGCCGTTCGCGATCGAGTCGGGCGAATCGTCGACCAACGACCCATTGATATAAAGGCCGACGGAGGTGACGTCGGTGCCGTCGCAGGCGTCGAACAACGTGTTCACTTCTACCGTGGTGTCGTTGGAGAACACCGGCGGTGCGATCGACGGCCGGGCGATCGTCGTGTCCGGTTCGGGAGCCTCAAACTCGATGTCGTCGATGTAGATGAAGAAGTATTCGGTGGTCGTGTCCGCCGGGTCGTTGGTGAAGATGATGGACTCGAGCGTGCCCCGATTCACCCCGTCACCCGACGGGTTGAGTGTGGCATCCAGCACGCCGTCGCCAGCGGTGTTGATGCCGTCGCCGTTGTTGGCGAAGCCGCGGATCTGCCCCGCGGTGAGCGCTCCCAGGTCGAACTCAACGGAGACGAACGCGGAATCTTCCGGCGGCCACAGGTTGGTTGTGGCGTTGAAACGCCTGCCGCCCGGCGGGAAGGGAATCAGGCCGTTGGTATCCGCCGCGGGCACTACTTGCGAAAGCGGCAGGTAGACGTACTCGAGGTCACCGCCGCCGGTGTCGGTCGCGCCCTGCGGAAGGTCGCGACCGGTTTCACGAATGCCCAGGCACATGAGGATCGAAGGATTGCCGGACTGATCCTGGAAGCCGATGGGGAAATCCGGAAATACGTCGCCCTCGAAACTGAACGCGGTGACCGCCATGTTGAATCGGATCTTGCCTTCCAGGTGTATCGAGGGACTTGGCAAGTTAAGAACATTCAACGTGGTCAGGCGAACGCCCGATGTCATGATCGATTCGGCGGGCGTGGCCCACGGGAAGTAGATTTCGTAGGCGTTGTCGCTAAGACAGCCGGCTGCCCCGCCAGGACACCAGTCGCCGGTCGGCTCGACGACCTGGGTGTCATCGTAAAGCACCGGCGGATTGGTCGAGGTCTGGCCGATCACGATGCCCGCGGTGGAACCGGAAAAGCGTGGTTCCTGGAGGAGCACTTCGTTGCCGGCGGCGAAGCCTTCCTGGGTCGAAAAATTGGTAACGCACTTGACGAACTGCGCGTGCGCCTGCGCGGCCATGCCGACCACGAACAAAACGCACAACGGCTTCCATCCACTTCCCTTGATCATGTACCTGGCTCCTTGAACAGCGAATTCACTGATGGCCTTCTTCGATAGAGCGTCACTGAATCACGCGGTGAGCGGAGTTTCTCGACTCTGCCCCAACAGGCTGCGACGGAACCTGCTCGCGCTTCATGCCTTTTGTCTGCTTGTCGTGGTCGCCCCCCGGCAGACCGCATACCCCCGCAGTCTGGATCGGCCCGAACGTGACGAGTCCCCTCCAACTCATCGCCGCAGCATCAGCCGACCTGCTGGTCGGCACAACGGCACCTCGTGCGACGAGCGCATCCCAACATGGGACTAACCCGAGCTTGGACTCATGACATGGGCCATTATGCTCGATTTCACCTTCGTGAAACAACCCCTAACACCAAGAAACGCCCCGGCTGCCCGTTCAATTCTGCACAGCTATACGCCTAAACCCGATGATTACCGGCTGTTGCGGTGCTTCGGGGCCGCAATGCACAGCCTGGTCCGGATGTTTCCGGTCCGTGGTACGGGAATATCCGGTGTTCTGGTTTCTGCATTCGGTTAGTGGCGCATCTCCTGATGGACGCCCCGCAGCAAACGATCCCAGTCAAACGCAGGGCCGGGATCGATTTTGGATTCGGTGATGTGGTAGTGTCCTATCACGCCGCTGAAAGCCGCCATCTGTTCATCCGTCAGCTTGCCGGTGAACAATGCGTGGTCCGCGCTGCGCGGATAGTCCGGTTCGATCCTGGGCAACACCTGGCACAGCGTCGCGGTCAGCTTGATCAGCGAGTCGTACTGCGCATCGGTCAGGTCGTATTGCAGATATTCCTTCCCGTGAATGCTGCCCTGCACCGGCTCTTGGCGCGACGGTTCGGCTTGGAAATTCGGAGAGCGCAGCCCCCCATCGCCCATCCAGCCGGGCAGCGTGACGTATGCGCGCCCCTGATCGTCCCGTGCATACCACTTGTCGAGCGTTTCCATGTCCTTATAGGCGCCGATATTGGCGATCTCAATGCCTACGCTGCGGTCGTTCGCGCTGCCGGCGTGCCAGGCCCGTTCTTTGAGATCGAGCGTCTGGTAAATCGTGCCATCCAGGTCGAGCATGAAGTGTACGCTCAGGCCGCGCAGGTCGTGGAGGACCTTGAAACACTGGCGCGAGGTGCCGCAGACGTCGTAGTGGATCACGAAGAGGTCGACATATTCCTGCAACATGTTCAGCTCCCAGCCGTTCGACGACACGTCGGTCGCGACGTCGTCCGGCAGATGGCGGCGGAGTGTGTGGTAGCGCTGGGGCGAGGGGTTGTCGCCGGCTTTGGTGGGAAGAGTCTCCTTGGGGTTGAAGTGGCAGTGTGCACGGTAGGCGTCGTAACCGCCGCGGTCGGTCCATAGCACGACGGGCGCGCCGGTGTGAAAGAGCTGGCCGCAGACCATGATCTCGTCGCCGAGACGCGGGACCCGCTCGCCCGGTTCGCCGAACTTCGGGCCGTGGGTTGAGCATCCGGCGAAGGTCAACAGCAAGAGGGACATGGCAGCCAGTTGGGTTGTTCTCAAGGCAGATCCTCCGAAGTGGCCGAGGCCGGTTGTGGCTGGGTAGCGACGGCTGTGCGCGATGCGCCGTCCTTTGTCCAGCGGGCCAATACGCCGCAGGCTTCGTCCTGCAAATCGTTGAACGGCGCGACGCTGCCCGGTATGCCGTTGAAAATGATGGAAAACGCAAGCCAGCGGTCCTGCTCGGTGCGCACATATCCACTGAGGGCGCGCACGCCGCGGATGTAACCTGTTTTCGCGAACACTTTGCCCTTGAGGTCGGGCATGCGCCCGCGGAGCGTGCCTTCGCCGCCGGGTTCGGCGAGCGCGGCGCGAAAGGCCTCCGCGTGGCGATGATGGTGCATTTCGACCAGAAGGTCGCTGATCAGGCGGACAGTCACGCGGTTGTCCCGGCTGAGGCCGGAACCGTCCGCGCCGACGAAATCGTCAACGTCGATCCGCGCACGGCGCAGAAACGCCCGCGCCGCCCGCTCCCCGGCAGACCAGGATCCCGGGGCTTTTCCGCAGCCGCGGCGCACGGCGAACGCTTTTCCGTTCAGCTTGCAGAGGCACTCGGCGAAGAGGTTCTGGCTGCTCTTGAGAATGCGCCAGAGGACATCGGCCATCGTGGTCTCGTGCGTCGCGACGATCCACTGCGCGGGCGGTGGAATCGTTCCGCCGAGCGGCTCATCCGCTTCGGCAATGTCGCCGACGACGCGTATTCCCGCGTGCTCAAGCTGCGTGCGCAGCGCCTCGGCGAAAAACGCAGCCGGGTCAATCACCGGTTTGCTGGGCAGCGTTTTGCGCTGCGTACACCCACCACCCAGAACCAGCACATCCGCGTGGGCCAGCCGGTCGAGCGTTGGCGCCGCTTCTTTTCCGCTGACGCACTCGTTAACCACCGTGACGGTGCGCACAGGTGGGACCATTTCGTAGCCCGCGGGTTCGCCGTCCGCGGCAGGGAAAACGGTGATATCCACGCAGTTGTCGTTGAAATTCAGACCGCTGACGGGCGCCGCGTACCAGTAGACCTGGTCGTCGTGCCCCCAGCTTTCGTGTACCGTCTGGTTGTCCAGCGCGCCGGCGTAGTAGCGGATGTCGCCGGAGATCTCGTGCACGCCACGATTCTTCAGCGCTTGCGCCCAGCGTTCGAGCACGGTCGTCGCCGTGCCGCCGTATTGCCGGGCGATCTTACCATCGCCGACCGCGGGATCGCCCGTCCCGACGATCCAGAGATCGTTGCCGTCAAATGCCAGGTAGGTCTCGAAGACGTGGCCGGGCCCGAACTGGTCGAGGCCGACGGCGGCGGTGACCAGCTTCATGTTGCTCGCGGGCATCAGCGGTTCGTCGATGTCGGTTGCGAAAAGCTCTCGATCCGTCGCGAGATCGATCACCCGCGCCGAGACGCGCGCGCCGGTTTCGGCGTGGCGATTCAGAATGGATGTGAGCTGTTCGGCGAGTTGCGGATCGTGGCCGCGCTGCGCCGAACTGCACGCGCCCAGCAGCAATGCGCAGAGCACTACCGCGAAAGTTTCAGGCCAGCGCCGGCGCGTTGAATGCAGGTCTTGCCGCATGATCGGCGCAAACCGTAACCGGTCGCACACGGCTTGACCAGTGCCGGCGCCGGGCGTAACGACCGGTAACGACGTGCCCGAGAAGCGCGGCCCGAATGAATTCGCCGTGCGTGAATCGCCATTGCGTCGCCGTGGCGTGCGCGGCTATCATGCGGGCGGGGACTGGGGATCGGAGACCTCCCACACCTTGAGCAAGCGCCGGATCGCGCCGGCAGGAGAAGGCCCGCATGAACCGGGGACACCGCCCGCAGATCTGGATTGCCGCCTGCCTCGGACTCGGATTGGGCTGGGCCGCCGAAGCTGACGCTCAGGTCATCATTGTCGACAACCTGGACGCAGGCTTCGTCGTGACCAGCGGCACGTGGAGCACGAGCAACACGGTATCTGGGTTCTACGGCACGAATTACCATTTCTCGGCCGCGACCGGCGGAGGGCCTGCGACCGGCGCGGTCGAGTGGCGACCGAATCTGCCGGTGTCCGGCGAGTACGATGTGTACGTGTACTATCCGGCTTCTACCGCCCGACCGGACGACGCGACTTACGTGGTGCACCACGCCGGAGCGAACACGAGCGTCGTCGTCAACCAGCAGATCAACGGCGGCACGTGGGTTCCGCTGGGCCGGTTTCTCCTGCTCACCGGCCCCACCCGGCGCGTGTCGCTTTCCAACCAGGCTTCGAGCGGTAACGTCATCGCTGATGCAGTGCGCTTCGTATCCGTGGCCAATCCGCCGCTGTTCATCAACGCGGAGTTCTCCGCGCTGGGTGGGCTCAACGTTGATGGGCGCAGCGCTTCGCTGGCGGATATCGACGGCGACGGTGATCTCGACCTGTTTTTTCAAGGCGCGGGTACGGCGCACCGGCTGTTGCGCAACGAGTTCATGGAAAGTGGATCGCTGACGTTCACGAACATCACCAGCATGATTCCCACCGCGGACCTCGGGCCATCGTGGAGCGCCGGCTGGGCAGACTACGATGGCGACGGGGACGTTGACGTGTTCGTCGGCCAGTCAAACCTGGGGCCGGCCGGCGATCTGTTGCGCAACGACGGTGCGGCGGGATTCAGCAACCAGAGTATCGCGACCGGGCTGAACGATCCGGGATTTCACCAGAACGTCGCGTGGTGCGACATCGACAACGACGGCGACCTGGATCTGATCCTGGCGATGGAGGGGCCGGAACTGCACGAGATATACCTGCAAGGACCACCGCTCTCGTTCACCGCGGTGGGCGCGGCGGTCGGCTTTCAGCAGCCGGTGGGCACCAAGGCGTACGGCATGGCCATCGGCGACACGGACGGCGACGGCGACATGGACATCTACATCTCGACGTGCCGCTCGGACAACAACATCCGTAACAACTTCTACAAAAACCAATTGATCGAAACGGGCGTGCTCAGCTTCATCGATATCGCGGACGTGAACGGCACGCAGTTCATGCAGAACAGCTACCACGCCGAATTCGTCGACTTCGATGATGATGGCGACCTCGATCTGCTCATGGCCGGGGCGGACGGCCAGCTTACCAAAGTTTTCCGCAACAACGGCGGCAATCAGTTTACCGACGTGGACACGCTGCTGGGCCACCCGTTGCTGGACAATCAGGGCGGCGACTACAACGGCGGCCGGGCCGTGGACTACGATCACGACGGCGACCTGGACCTATTCTTCCACGATCAGCGCATTGCCAATGGAAAGAACCAGGCGCGCCGGCTCTTCCGCAACGACGGCAATTGGCAGTTCACCGACGTGACCGTCGAAGTCGGCCTGCATTTCGCCAACGAGGGGGCATACGACAGCGCGTGGGGCGATCTGGATCGTGACGGCGACATGGACCTGGTCGCGGCCACCGGATCGGCATCGCCCGAACGTGTGTTTCTCAATGGCGCTTCAGGCAACGGCAACCATTGGTCGCAGATCCGGTTGGTCGGCCCGGCGCACAACACCACGGGAGTCGGCGCGGCACTATACGCGACGATTCACTTCGCGACGCCGGGTCAGCGTACGCTGCGCCGCGAGGCCAACACGAGTGCGGGGACTTTCAACCAGAGTGATCTACCGGTGCACTTCGGCCTGGGGTCTGCTGAACGCATCGACGCGCTGCGTATTGTCTGGCCCAATGGCACGGTGCAGCACCTTTGCGACCTGGCTGTTGACCAGTATCGCACCATCCACTGGCCTCAGCCGGGGGACTTTGACGCGAACGGCGTGGTGGATTGGACCGATGTGGCGGCCTTTGGCGATTGCCTGGGAGGGCCTGCAGGCGACCCGACCCCGGATGCCGCCGCATGTCATGATGCATGCCTGGGTGTGTTTGACGGCGACCATGATGGCGACGTGGATCTGGCCGACTGGCAGATCCTGGTCCTGATGGTCGACATTGGGGCATGACCGCGAATGCCATGCCGTTCTTCGGAAGTCAGTCAGAAGATTTGTTCCAGGCATGTTCCTGCCCCTGTCCGGTAATCACACCAACCGCGGCGGCAACACCGATTCTAGGTACTTCTCCCTGTACGATAACGGACATGCACGTGTTACCCTGCTGCCCGCGATGAGGAATCTGCCCCAGTTTCCGCTTGAATCAGTTGCGTGAAATGGGATAGAATCGCCCGTTGGAGCAGGGAAGAGAACCGACCGCTGGGTCATGGCTTCCGAAGGCCATGGCAATTCAGCACGTCACGCAGCGGTTGTTCCGAGAGAGAGCCAGGAAAGTCAGGTACGCGTACGGGCGCGGCGTCCGTTCACGCGCGATGGGCATTGGATCGTTTGATCCTGGGAATCGATTTCGGACAACTGGGTTTCTAGCGGAAGGGAAACTGGTCATGAAGAAGTTTTTGGCGACATTGTGCGTGCTGGCGGCTGCACCGGCGGCTTGGGGTGTGCCTCTGTACACGGAGGATTTCAACGTCGACCCGACAGCCGGATGGACGGTGAACAACCCGGCGCTGAGCGATATTACGGTCGATTTCTTTTACGACTATTCGGCGATCGGGGTACCGGCTGCGCCGAACGGCTCGGGCACGCGCGGCCTGAAGATGACCGCGAACAACACGGGCGGCGTGTTCTCGGGCTTCAGCGTATCGCCGACCGGTCAGAGTTTCAGCGGCAACTACAAGGTCACGTTTGACATGTGGCTTAATTACGTCGGTCCGCTCGGTCCAGGTGGCAGCGGCACGACGCAGCTCGCGCAGATGGGTATCGGCAGCTCCGGCACCACCGCGATGTGGCCGGGCGCTGCGACGAAGGAAAGCGTCACGTTCGCCGCAACGCTTGATGGCGGTTCGGCTTCGGACTATCGCGCGTATTCCTCGGCGGCGCCGACGTCCTACGCAGCCGGCAATGCGGTGTATCAGCACGCGGGCAATCCGACCGGCGTGATCAACGATTCTGGTGCCTACTATGTAGCATCTTTTCCGTCGCAATCCGCTCCGGCAGCCCAATTGGGCTTGTTTCCCGGCCAGACCGGTTCCACCAACGCCGGCGAAGTGTCGTTCACATGGCGTCAAGTGGAGATTGAGGTGCTGAATAATTTCGCCACTTGGTCGATTGACGGGTTCCTGATTGCCACCGTTGACCTCAGCACGGTAACACTGGGCGGCGGCAACATTCTCTTCGGTCACGCGGACACCAATGCAGGTTCCTCAACGGACCCGAACGATGTCCTGCTCAATGTCACGCTGATTGACAACATCGTGGTTACGCCGGAACCGGCCTCGCTGGCGATGCTGGCGCTGGGCGGACTGGCTGTGCTGCGTCGTCGTCGCTAAGCGAGCGGAACGCATTCTGATTGGACTTCATGCGGGGTCGTCCACCGGTTGGTGGGCGACCCCGCTTCGGTTCTCTGGCGCAATCCCGGTCAAACCGCGCCCATCGAGTTCAATTTATGCCCAGCAGGGCCTCGCTGACGGTGCGCCAGACGGCCTTGCGAAATTCGCTGACCTTGCCGGTGTCGTCTGGGTGAACGCGGTTGGTCAGGGCGATGACGTAGTAGCCGTCGTCGGGATAGATGCGGATGGCTGTGCCGGTGTAGCCGGTGTGGCCGTACGCGGCCAGCGCATCGACGCCCGACTCATCCGGATTCGGGCCGTAGATGTCCCAGAGCACGCCGCGGCGATCGGGTGAACCGGGATTCTGCGGGCTGGTGATCTGCCGCGCCGTCTCCGGCTTCAGAATACGCACGTCGCCGCGCGCGCCGGCATTCAGCATCATTTCCGCGAAAGTCGCCAAGTCGTCGGCTGTGCTGAACAGTCCGGCATTGCCGGACACGCCCGCGAGCATCGCGGCCATGGGGTCGTGTACCTGCCCGCGTAGAAAGCCGCGTGCGCCTTTTCCATGGGGCGCTATGGTCGTGGGCACGCAGCGCGCCGCCAGCTTCGGACCGGGGTTAAACGTGGTGCTGGTCATGCCCAGCGGCGCGAAAATATTCTCCGCGGCGAAGCGATCCAGCGACGCGCCACTCACCTGCTCCACGATGTCTCCCGCAAGAATCGCATTCAGGCAACTGTAGCGCACCTGCGCCCCCGGTTCGCCCGACAGATCGCGCGTGCGCACGGCGGTGCGCATCGCGTCAGGACAGGGAAATCCGTGCTGCTCGCGCAGCGGCTTCTGCTCGTTCGCCCCCAGATACGGCACCGTGCCGGCCATGTGCGTGACCAAGTGGCGCACGGTGACTTTGGCTTTGTCGCCGGATGCGAACTCCGGCAGGTATTGGCCAACCGGAACATCCAGTTGGATCGCGCCGTGGTCCAGCAGAATCGCCAGACTCGTGCCCGTCGCGATCGGCTTGGTCATCGACGCGAGGTCGAAGACGGCGTCGACGGGCATGGCTACGCGCATCGGTTCAGTCTGCAGGTAACCGTACGAGCGCCGCACGCGCTCGAAGCCGCCGGATGCGCGCCGCCCGATGAGGACTACCGCGCCGGGGATCTTCTCAGCCGCCAGCAGATCGTCGGCGACGGCATCGAGGGCCTCAGCCGCCGCGGTCAGGCTGCGATCCAGCGGCAGCGTCTGCAGGTCGAGCGACCACTGCCATTCGTCGAAATAGAGGTTGTGGCCGTCGATCTCGATTTCGCCGCGCTGAAAATCACTTGGCTCACTGCGGAAGCTGGTTTTCGCGGGGTGCAGTTCGCGGGCGTAATCCAGATTGACGATCATGCGGTACGGGTCGATGCCGCCGCAGTAGAATTCACGCACGCGCGGATCGTGGTGCTCCTGCAGGCCGTACGACGGGTCCGCCGGCAGCCAGCCCCAGGGCGCGACGTAGAATTCCGCCCAGTCGTGCATGTTCCAGCCGATCGGCTGGGACTCCCAGCCGGACTGCCAGCGCGCCGGCACGCCCGCCGCGCGGCAGAGGGTGATGAACGCGAGCGCCTGTACACCGCAGTCACCGCGGCGCGTGCGCATGGCCTTGTCGCTGATGTTGAAGATCGTGCTGTATTCCATTTCCGCGCAGTAGCGCACGTTTTCGCACACCCAGCGGTAGAGCTTTTTGGCTTTCAGCAGCGGATTCGGCTCGTCGCCGGCGACTTCCCGCACGATCCGGCGGATTTCCGGAGTGAACACGATGTGCGGCGGGCGTTCTGTCGTGTTCTCGACGTGCAGCGCGTCGCGAACATCGGGCTGCTCGGCCAGCGCGGGATTGAGGTCGGGCACGAACGCGCTGGTGATGAACTCGAACTCCGCCGAGAACGCCACGGTTTCGTCCGCGCTCTCGATCGTCCGCTCGAAATACACCGTGCGCTGCGGGGACCCATTGGGCGCGACCATGCCGGGTGCGGAATCACTGTGAATCAGCCGCACGTTTCTCTGCTGGCGATACTCCTGCGGAAAGGGCAGCCAGCAGCGCACCTTCGCGCCGGGTTTGATCCGCGGATGGCCTTCCTTGACGCGGAGCGTGTACGTCACGCGGTGACGGACGGGATAGACTTCGGCCTGGCCGGCGGCGTCAGCAACGGCGAGCAGGTGCTCAATGTGCCGCGGCAAGTCGAAGTCATCGCTCGCGGGCGGCGGCGCCACGATTCTGCGCGACTTGGCCTCGTCGCAGAAACGAAACAGGTTGCTCGGCTCGCGGGCGAAGTAGCGCACCTCTCCGTCAATCACGCGGTGCTGCAATTCGCCGCGATCTCGCCAGCGCGCGATATCCGCGGCGGTCACGTCGGGGATGCTGCGCTGCAGCTTGGCGAGCAGTTCGTCCGCAGACAGCCGATAGTCGTGGCGAATCCGCCGCATCTGCTCGCGCAAGACGGCGCAATCATCCACGACCGGGCCGGCTGGATCGGCGATACAGCGTGCGAGCAGCGCCTCCGCATCGGCGAAACGGCCCTCCTCCACGGCGGACATCGCCTGCGTGACGACGTTCGCATCCGCTTGCGCCGGACTGGGCGCAACCGCCGCCCATAGCGGCAGCACCGCGGTCAAAACCCACGATGGTCTAAGGGAACATCCCATGGCGTACCATCCTTTGCTGCATGACGGCGCGCGCGGCGCCTGCGTTTCATTCAGGTTACGCCCAGCGAGCGCGCGCGTCGAGTGCCGCGGGGCCGGCTGCACTTGTAATTCAGCACGTCATTCGTACATTGGCGGTATCAACCTCGACGATGTGATCCGAGACCGCCGCGCATGCACCTGCTTATCGCCATTCTGCTGACCGCGCCTCTGGCCGGCGATGTCGCGGCCGACGCGGACTCGACCGGCGTGCGCGTCGCGCAGGCCATTGCCGCGTTTGAGCCGTTTCCGCCGCGCAAGCCAACCGATCGGTCGGCCGAGGATCGAGCGGCCCAGCCGGATCGCGGCCGGGCGGCGCGGATCGCGCGCGCGCTGGTGCCCGAGGGCGACCTGCCGCTGGAACGCGTGGACTGGTTCTGCGGTCTGGTGCTGCGGCTGGCGTTGACCAACCCGACTTTGATTTATGCGCATGTCGATGCCCATGCGGAGAATCCATCGGAAGGCGCGGCGGGCGTGCGCCTGACCGGTGCGGCGTCATCCCCGTGCGTCAGTCAGTTGCTGACCTCCGCAATGAAAGCAGTGGGTGTCGCGCAAGTCACCGACGAGATCCGACAGCTGCCGGACCGAATGAAGCTGGGCGACAAGCTATTTGGCGCGTGCCGAGTGCCCGCCGTACTCACCCGCGTCGCGCCGGATGAACGGGCCGGACTGCAGACCGAATTGCTCTTCGGCGAGCCGGTATTTCTGCTGGATCGCGAGGGCGATTACCTGCTGCTGCATGCGGGCGACGGTTACTGGGGGTGGGTGCGCAGCGAAGTCATCGCCACGATGACCGCGGACGAATTCGCGCGCTATATCGACGCGTCCGAGTTCGTCGCGACGCATGACATCGACACCGGCGGCGTGCGCATTCCGCGCGGGGCGCGGGTGCGCTTTGCGTGTGTCAATGCGGACTTTGGCGTAGTCGTACCGGGTGGCGACTATCTTTCGCCGGGTACCGAATCAGAATGGCTCACGGAGATCACGGATAGCGTCGGCGCAGATCGACGCGTGCTGGCCGCGCTGGATCTGATCGGTACGCCGTATGTTTTTGGCGGACGCGGCCCGGCTGGCCTGGATTGCAGCGGGCTGCTGACCAACGTCGCGGCGCGCTGCGCCGAGCCGGTGGCGCGCGATGCGAGCCAGCAGGCGCTGGCTGGGCGCATCACCGCGACGGCGTGGCACCGCGAAGGCATGCGCCGCGGCGACCAGGTTTTCTTCATCGATCCCTCGGGAAAAGTGTATCATGCGGGTATCGCGATCAGCCGGACGCACATCCTGCACGCGGCGCCGCCCGGCGTGCAGATCGGCACGTTTGTCCGCGGCGACCGGCTGTTTGATGAGCGCATCGCCCGCGACTTTTTCATCGCCAAGCGCCCGTAGGTGAGTTCTTGCTTATCACCTGCGCGCGGGAGAGTTCAGATGGCCCACCTCGACGCACCCGACATCCGCACCTGGCGCACCACCACCGGCCGTGAGCCGGTTGTTCGCATCGGCGTGGTGCTCGACGCGGATGACATGAAGGTGATCAACCTGGAGACGCCCGACGAGGTGTACGAGTTGCGCGGCCGGGGTTGTCCTACGCGTACGCTGCGCCGTTCGCGCGTCGAGGCCCGGCTGAGCGACAATTCGGTGCTCGTCCGCGTGGATAACGGCACGCTGGAGCGCGCGCCGTTCTGGCGCATTGTGCCGCAGGCGGATCAGCCGATCGTGTGCGGGGCGGGGGCGCGCGTGCGCGACATCGTCGCGGGCCGCGGGTTTCACTGGCGCAAGACGATCGATCAGCACCTGACCGGCGTGCTTGAACTGCGGCCGGCGCGGCATGGTTTGATCCTGGTGAACGAGATCGCGCTGGAGCCGTACCTGGCGGGCGTGATCACCGCGGAGATGGGCGCGGAGTGCCCTGCGGAGTTTCTCAAGGCGCAGTGCGTAGTGGCCCGGTCGTGGCTGCTTGCGCTGACCGAGAAGATGCACGAAGGCGAACCATTCGACCGCTGCAACGACGACTGCTGCCAGCGCTACCAGGGCACCGACGAACTGGGCGATGCGGCGATCGCGGCGACAACTGGCACGCGCGGGCAGGCGCTGCTGGATGCGCAGGGCGCCGTGGTGGATGCGAACTATTCGAAATGCTGCGGAGGCGTTTCCGAGTTGCCTGAGCACGTCTGGGGCGATCCCAAGTCTGGGCTCTCCTCGATTGTCGACGCGCCGGCTGGCGGACGCGAACATCGCTTTTCGCCGGTCACCAGCGACGTTTTCCAGGAGTACCTCAGCGGGGCCTGGCTGAAAGACACCAAGGTGTTCTGCAGTCCGAACATCGTGCGTCCGCGCGATTTCGCGCGCTACCTTGGCCGCGTCGACGAGACGGCTGATTACTTTCGCTGGACGATTGAGCTTTCCCGTGCGCAGGTCGAGGAGGCTATTCGTGCCCACGTGCCGGAGGCGATCGGCTTTGAGCGCCTGCACGACCTGCGCGTGGCCAGCCGGGGCGTATCCGGCCGCGCGATCACGCTAGATCTGGAATATGTTGACAGCGGCGGTGCGCACCACACGTTTACGCTGCCCACGGAGTACCGCATCCGCCAGGCGCTGCATCCGGGCTTTCTGTTCAGCAGCGCGATTGCGATCGACATTCAACGCGACGCAGCCGGTGTTCCGGGCAAGTTTACCTATCGCGGCGCCGGCTGGGGACATGGCGCGGGGCTGTGCCAAATCGGCGCGTTGGGCATGGGCCTCTGCGGCAGCAACCACGCGGCGATACTCAAGCATTATTTCCCAAGCACACGCCTTGCGCAGGTGTATCCGTAGAGGCACCGTCTTCAAGGATTAGGCAGGCGGCTGAGGCGGAAGCCGATGTCGCTGAACTCGTCTGATGAGTGGTACTCGATCGGCCGCGATCCCGCGCTCATCAGGTCACTGCCGAAGAGGTACGCCCCGCCGCGCAGGCCGCGGCCGTTGAACAGGGGTATCGATTCGTTCCACTCCACGACGTTGCCGCCCTGATCGAAGGTGCCGTAGGGGCTGGCGCTGTTTTCGTGCGCCCCAACCTCGGTGCGGTAATAGGGAGCGCCGATGGTGAAATCATTGGGATTGCGAAAGTACGTCGCATTGCTGCCCGGATCGGGGTCGGTCAGGTCGTTGCTGATGCTGAAGTCGACGCCCATCGGATAGGTGAAGTAGTTGCCGGTCGCGCCGTCGTTGGCGTGGTACGCCGCCTTGTACCACTCGTCCTCCGACGGCACGACCCAGGTCGCGTCCGGCTCGCGAGAGACGTCTTCCAATTCGTGGTCGGCTGTTTTGCCGTCGAGGAAATACGAACCGTCTTCGGTGGTAGTCAGGTTCTGCGCGCCGGTGGGCTGGTTGTTGTGCAGCCAGTTGGCAAAGCGCAGGGCGTCGCCGAAAGACACGAAGTTGACCGGACGATCCGCCCAGTCCGGGGCCACGGTGTAGGTGTAGCTGCCGGGCACGCCAGTCCGCTCGATCTTGCAGCCGTGATCGTGGGTCCACATCCGCAGGTCGTAGAGCGCGTGCGTGTCGGTCGCGGCCACCGCGTTGAGGAATGCGGTGTAATGGCCGGCGGTCACTTCGTATTTGGCGATGTCGAACACGTAGTTCACGCCGCCGAACGTGCCGTCGATCTGCGACTCGCCGGGGTTGCCGGGATTGCCGACGGTGACGGTCTCGATCAACACGCCCAGCGTGGTGCCGAACGCGCGTTGAAATCCGGCAAAGTCGGCAGTGTCCACGTCCAGGTCGCCGTCGAAATCGAAGGCTGCACAGCCGACGCCAAGCCCCCCGCCGGGGCCGCCGAGACATGCGGGCAGCGCGGCGAAGTCCGCCAGGTCGATCGATCCGTCGCCGTCGTGGTCGCCGGTGCCCTGCGCTTGCGCGGCCACCACGGTCAGCACCCGGACCAGCCCGGCGATCAGTACCATGTACAGCGCCGCTTTGATCTGACTCATCGTCGAATCCTCCCGGGCAGGTGTCCGACATCCATACGCCATGTGCAACGGACGCACAGAGTGCACCAGCCGCTGACGGAAGGCCCGCCAACTGCTTCATTTCACCTTTCCTGCGTGGGATTGCGATATTCGCGTAACGTAGGACATGCGGGGCTGAAACGCGATGCGGTGTGAGAGGGGTGGCGCTCCTCCGCCCATTTGGGGCGAATCGAACGGAACGCTACCTTGTCCACGAGTTCCACATCACGGGGGCCGCGCCCACGCTATGCTTCACCCGTGGCTACTGTTCCAGACAGCACCGCGGCCGGCAAGAACAATATCCTTACGGCACGCAAAGCGCGCAGATTGCGCGCATCGTCGTGGGTGTAGCCCGAGGGCCTACGCTCCCGGATCTGATTGGGGTGCAGCCACAAGTCGCGGGAAGGATACATTCGATCCAATCCTCCCGTTCATGAGACGAGAGGCGCTCTTATCTCAAGCTATCACAAGGGGAAACATGCTGTCATCCCGGCCAACCGAACGGTATACTCAGTTGGGGAGTCGTTTCTCGGAATGAATGACGCTCCGCGTTTCTGATGGTGTATGACGTGAGCACGGTTGTTTCGGAACAGTGCTATGTTGAACAGCCATTTAAGACGGGCAGGCTTCATATGCTTAATAGCGAGTGTTCCAATTGCACAGGCCGATGTTTTCGGCTCGGGAGAAAACCAATTCACGATTGAATTTGTACCCATCTCAAGTTCCACAAACCCCGAAAGCGGCTACGGCATTGTCACCAATGATTACCGTATGGGTGCTTACGAGATAACCAATGACCAATGGGCCAAGTTCAAGAGCGAGCTGGGCATACCTGTTACCGGTAATCCCACAGGTGCCTACAACGCGGAGTCAATCTGGACGGCCGGAACTGTCCCGACAAATAATGTAAGCTGGTTCGAGGCAGCGCAGTTTGTCAACTGGCTGAACACCAGTAAGGGGTATCAGCCTGCATACAGATTCACAGGGACTCAGGGCACACCCAATTACAGTTTTGCGCTATGGGGCCCGGACGAGGCCGACAATGGAACGAACCTCTACCGCCATTCAGATGCGTTCTATTACCTCCCCACTGAGGATGAATGGGTCAAGGCAGGATATTGGAATGGGGCAGAACTTCAGCAATACGCGAACGCCCATCCTGGCGACCTGATCTCGGGGAATCCCGACCCGCTCAAATGGAATCACGTTTATTCCCCAGGATCTCAACCGTGGGAAGTGGGCACCGGTGCAATGGAGCTCAATGGCACCTTCGATTTGATGGGGAATCTCCAAGAATGGATGGAGAATCCTTGGACCGCCGGCGACTACGGAACGGCTTCCGTTCATGGCTTGCGTGGCGGGGCATACTATGACGGCTATGCCTACCTCGGATCAGGCTACCGTTATTTTTACTACTCCCCGCATATCGAGTCACAGGCTTGGGGATTCCGCGTTGCGTCCGAAATCCCTGAGCCGCCGATTGTTGCCGCGTCAGTACTTGGCAGCCTCATTTTGTTTCGGCGGAGGAGCGACAGAGGGGGCGAAGGAGGTCTAGCGTAACCTCTGATGATTTAGTTGAATTGAGCGGTGCAGAGTTCCATCATTCGCCCATGCCGTTTCTGGGCATCTCCACCGGCGCCTCAACGGCTGCCCCGTCATCCACCAGCGCGTACTCCTGCCAGTTCGGCGCGTCGAAGTGCCACCATTCCGTTTGCAGGCCGGTGAAGCCTTCGGCGTACATGGCTTCTTCGAGTTGCTTGCGGTGCTTGGCTGCTGCGTCTGAACAGCCGGCGTAAGCGCGGTGCGCGGCCTCGGTGAAATCGTCGTATGGCGTGGGCATTTCCAGTTCGCGGCCGGCGAGGTCCACGAGGGTTACGTCCACGGCTGCTCCGCGGTTGTGTCGCGAGCCCTTCGCCGGGTCGGCCACGTAGCGCGAATCAGGCATGATCTGCCACATCGTCCGCTGCACCTCGAGCGGACGCAGGCCGTCGTAGATTTTCAGCCCCATGCCTTGCGCCACCAGGTGGTCCTGGACCCGCCGCAGCCGCTGGGCGACCGATGCGCGCAGCCGACAGCGCATGCCGGCTGGATAGAGCACTTGATTCGTGAAGTTCTGGTCCGTGGCGTAGCGCAGGTCGATCACGATGCGCGGATCGACGTCGGACAGATCGACGATGGGATCGTCCGCCGGGTTGTTCGGCGCGGCGACGGGTGCGCTCGGCGCTGGGGGCAGCAGCACGTATGCGGTTCCGCCGCGCGCTTCCCACCAGACTTTTTCCAGGTCGCTGCGGTGATAGCTGAGCAGGCCGCGCTTCGCGTCCGGTGCGGCGGGGTCGTTGACCAGCACCATTCCATCGGCGTCGAAACCGGCGAGCACCAGCAGGTGACCGTTCGACCGGCGATACGGCGCGCCGCGCAGCTCCCCTTCGGCTGCCTCGATCGAAATCACCAGCGGCTGACCGGCGGCGATGCATTGTTCGATGTCGGCCCAGTGGCTGAAGCGGTCGAGATAACCCGGTACGCCGAAGCGGTAGGCGCCCTGCACGGCGCGGGGCCAGTTACCGTAGATGCCGCTCGTTGTGTCGTAGATGACGCTGGCCACCTCTTCCGTTGGCCGCTCGACGCCGCGATACGCGAGCACCATGCTGACCGAGGTCGGGCTGCAGATGCGCCCGCGGATCTCGCGGCGTTCGACCTTCTGGCTGCGATACGGCACGGCGAGCCGGCGCTGCCACGCGGACGTGGGCTGTGGCGACGTTCGCTGCGGCATGGGCGTCGACATGATGCGGCGGGTGGTGTCGCTGAAGGTCACGTCCACGCGGGCGATACGCAGCTTCGCCTGCGGCGGCGACGGGCTGTCCGGGACCGCGTTGCACAGAGCGCGCACACGGTATTGCGCGCGGTCGAAGCGCGTGTCGGATCGGAAGTAATCGACGTCGATGTGTCCATCGTCGCACTTCGTGGGCGCTTTCTCCGCGGTGAATGTTCCTTCGTCGGTGACGTGGAGAAACGGCGTCCAGGAATCGTCGCGCGTGCGCCCCACGCGCAGCTCCACCGCGTAGCCGACGTGCGGCGGCGCGTCGATGTTCCAGGAGACAAGCGCTTCGTTGAACAACCGGTCGGTCCCGATCACCGGAGAGGTGTATTCGCCCGGCTTGGTTTCGCCCGACGGTGGGCACGAAAGCAGCACGTTCAAGTCCGCGTGCGCGACGCGCTCGTGCTGAAAGGGCCGCACGTCCGCCGGGCCGCAAAGCAGTTCGTCGATCCGCGCGGCCATCTGCGCGAGGTACTCCGCGCCTTTCGGGTGGTGGGTCGCGCCGGCGAGATAGTACACACGGTCGCCGTGCTCGACGCGGGCCATGTCCAGGTGCCAGTCTTCCCAGGTACCGCTCTTGCGAATGATTGCCAGATCGCGGCCCTGCAGGCCGGTCACGAACTTGTCAGCAAGGTGCTCGAGTTGCGGCGACGCGAAGATCTCGCGCATGCGCTGCGCGGCTGTCGCGTTCACCAGGTTGCCCTGCTCGAGCATCAGGAGGTAGCGCAGGCACTGACGTACGGTTGCCGCGTGCGAATGGTCGTTTACCGGGTCGCCCATGCGCGGCTCGGCGACGCCATAATGCTTTCCGTACCAGAAGCCGTCGCGCGTCTCCTTGTCGTAGAAGCGATAGCGGCTGGATTGCAGGAGCTCCTGGATTTTTTCAACGCCAACGAGTTGACCATACTTCGCCGCCAGCGCGTTGTCGGAGAGCTTGATCATCCGCCCGAGTTCGTCGCGCACGTCGTCGGGCAGGTTGTTCGCGTGCTCGGGGTGGGTCTCGAAATAGGCCAGCAGGATGCACACCTTGGGCACGCTTGCGCCATAGAACATCGCGTCCGCGTTGACCAGCGCCAGCCTCTGATCATTCACATCGAACAGGCCGAAGGCACGCTGGTCGTCCGCAAGGCCCAGCGCCGCAGCCACCTCGCGATCAATATCCGCGACGGCGGACTGCAACGCTTCATCCGGTTGCGTGTCTCGTCCCAATCGGTAGGCCTGGAGCCGCGCGGCCTGCCGCCAATCGAGCCGGGGATAGCGGGCGTAATCCGGCTGGGAGGCGCGGCGCGCCGCGAGGGCCGCGTTGAGCGAGTCATCACTGATCGGTGTGCGCGCCTTGTCGCTCGCCAGTTCGGCGGCCATGCGCTGCTCGGCGTCGGCGCGCAGGCGCAGCACCTTGATTCCCAGGCAGCGTTTGTCGCCGTTCACGTATTCGACGAGCGGCTGTTCACGTGCTGCCGGCCGGGCGGAATGAATGAAGTTCACCACGCCGCCTTCGCCGAGGCCGATCATGCCGACGTGTCCGCACCACTGGGAGGCGTCGTCGCCGCGGATGATGTTGACCATGTCGGCGTCGCGGAATTCGTGCTGCACGTCGGGGATGCGTTCCTTGGGAATGTACCAATTGCGGATCGGCTCGTCGGGGATGTCCTGGCCGATGCCGAATTTCTTGAAGAAAGGCGCCCGCCGGCAGACCTGGGTCAGCGGGACCGCCGCCTGACCGCCGCCAACCTCGTTGGTGATGTCCTCGAAGAGAAACGCGTTGTTCGGGTTCCAGTCCGCGATGCCGTAGTGGTTGCGGGTGAGCATGCCGACCGCGCCGTTCCGGTAGCGCAGGCGCTGCAGCGTTGTCAGGAAACTCCACCAGTCTCGCGACAGGCCCATCGCGTACATGTGCTCGGAGAAGACGACGCAATCGCCTTTGTCGAGGCAGTAGATGGGATCGGGGTCGTACTGCTCAAATGGGAATTCACCAAGAAGGTAGATTTCGTACGGCTGTCCGAGATTCTGCCGCGCCAGGCGCACGATACGCCGGTGCAGATCCGGTTCGATCTCCGGCAGCGCGCGCAGGTAACGATCGACTTCGTCCTCGTCAAACGTGTACAGCGGCTTTTTCACCAGGTCGGCGACCCGCGACGACGCCGCATGGGTGGCGGGCGCTCCTTCGGGCGCGGCCCCTTCGCGAGGCTGCGGTCCGCGGCATCCCGCGATCAGCAGGCATGCCGCGATCGCCGTAGCGAACCGACCACCGCGCGCTTGTACGTTAAACAATCGCTTCACGTTCGACTCCTCGCAATCGCATCCACAACCGTTGAACGCCCTGGTCGAAAGTCAGTTCCCGTCGAGCCGCAGCCGGTAACGCCAGAACACGCGTGACACGCGGCAGCCCGCGTGGTGCATGTAGAACGCGATCGGTCCGACCCACGGGATGATCGATGTGCGATGGCCCGCGGCGCGCAAGTCATTCAAACAGCGGCGCAGCAGCACGCGGCCCAGCCCCAGCCCGCGGGCTTCCGGCAGTGTTCCCATCGGACCGAAAAAACCCCATTCGCGATTCTGCGACGAATGCCCGCTGAACGCAATAACGCGCCCACCGCGCAGGGCCAGGTGGAGCCCAGGCGGACTGTTGCGCATGGCCAGCTCCGCTTCCAGCCGCCAGCCTGCGCCAAACTCTTCCTGAAAGAACCCATCCAGCAGGCTGCCGTCCGCCGACACGGCGCGGCGAACCTCCACACCCGCATCGGCCAGACGCTGTTCGTCCTCGTCCGTGGTAAACGACTGGGACAAGTCGGCTGTCAGGTTCACGCAGTCGCGAAAGCGTTCAAACCCGCGGCGCTCGAGCAGGCACAGCGCCTCAGTGTAGCGCGGATCGAGGCCGGGCATGAAGTAGTTCCCGGGAATCGCCAGCGCCTCGACTTCCGCGATGCCGGCGGCGCGAAACTCGTCGAGCACGCGGGCCAGCAACGCGCCGGCCACGCCGCGCCGGCGCAGGTCCGCGCGCACCGCGAACAGGCCGATCCAGCCGCGTTTCTGCCCGGGATGCGTCACCGCCTGCATGAAACCCGCCAGCGCGCCCTGCGCCCGCGCTGCATGCACGGTGTATTGCGTGACTCCCGGCTGGGGATTCTCGAAGAGCTTTTCCGCGAGCAATGCCTGGCTGAAGCGATCGTAGGTGAACGCCTTGACCGCGAGTGCATACAACTCCGCGAGACTTGCGGCATCGACGTGATCCAGCACACACGCAAGCGGCGAAGTCGTCATGGAGTACCCATCTCTCGTTGGCGTTTGCTGCGTTCTTGGTGAACCGCCCTACTCGATCGTCAAGACAAAGTGCGGATTGATCACCGAGTTCTTGAACATGTTCGCAAAGTGCACCGTGACGGCGTGTTCGCCCACCGTCAGTTCATCGGGCAGGTCCGCGGTGAGCACATAACCCTCGTTCGTGAAGCTGTGCGGCAGGCGCGCGCCGTTCAGTCGCACCGCGATGGTGTCGCTGAAGACCATCTGCCGCTCCGCGCCCCACGCCCCCCGGGCGCGCAGCCCGTCGTCCAGTTCAAACACCAGACGGCGCTCGCCGTCTGCGCGGAGCACGCCATCCTCTGGTTCGATCAACCGCGCGCGCGGCAATCCGCCATAGGCGTACCACGCGAGCCCCAGGAACATGCCGTACGCCTCGCGCAGGTTGTGCTCGGGATCCCGCAGCCGCTGCTCCTCCTCCGGATTCGTGAAAAACGAACTCTCGCACAATGCCGCGGTCACCTGCGCGTGCCGCAGCACGGCGAACCCGCCGGCGTACATGAGTTGATCGCTCTTCAGCGGCACCGCGGTAATCTGTTCAAAATCCAACGACTGCATCAAGCCCCGGCAGAGGTGCCGCGCCAGGTCGAGATTGGCCGGGCGATAATCCACATCCGCGTGGTGCCAAACCGTCGTGTAGTTGACCTCCGGCTTGCCGACCGCGTTGTGGTGGCAGGAGATGAACAGGTCCGCGCCCCACTCGGTCGCGACGTTGGCCCGGGCCTCGAGCGAAAGATCGACGTCTTCTTCGCGGACGAGACGCACCTCTGCTTCGACGTGCTCTAACAGGTCGCGCAGGTACTGTGCGACGCGCAGGTTCATCTCCGCTTCGCGCACGCCGGTAGGACCGCGCTTGAAGCCGCGCTTCGCCGCGTCGCCACCGTGACCGGGATCGAGACATATCCGCACGCCCTTCAGGTACTTCGCGTATGGCGGTACGGGATAATCCGGTGTGCCGATCCGTTGCAGCGCATAGTCCGGCGGCGCGGGCAACAGGGTGTCGGTCGACACCATGGGATCGTCGACGATTTCTTCCGCAACAGCTTCTTCCACGACGGCGACCTGCTCGGATTTCCGTTCCGTGCTCGGTTCGTCGTGGGTGCGGGGCTGGTCCGTCGCCGGTCCCGGCGAACGACAAGCGCAAACAAGAGCCACAAGAAACAGGCTGAAAAACTGGGCAACTCGGTGGTGCGCGCAGCGCATGACAGGTGTCCTTCGTCCGGCAGGTCTGCTGGTTGATCCACATATACCCGCGCACGCGGTTTCATTCCAGGGCACGCCACCTATAATGGCGGCTCACTGCCCGGCGGCGGAACTCGTCCGTCATGCCGAGCGCCTCTTTGCGTGGAGTTTGCCCGTGCAGGATCGCGGCCATCTGCTGACCGAGTTGCGCAATCCCCATTCCATGCACGTGGACGCCATGTCGACGGAAGATGCGTTCGATCTGTTCAACCGCGAGGACGCGGGGATGGTCGCCGCGGTGGCGCAAGCGAAGCCGCAGGTCTGCGCCGCGATCGCGCTCGTGGTGGATGCGTTTCGCCGCGGGGGGCGACTGATCTATGTTGGGGCGGGCACCAGCGGCCGCCTGGGCGTGCTCGACGCTTCGGAGTGCCCGCCGACGTTTCTGTCTGATCCGCGGATGGTGCAGGGCGTCATCGCCGGCGGCTGGGACGCGCTGCGCATGGCCATCGAAGGGGCGGAAGACCACGCTGAAGTCGGGGCGGCTGCCATCGACGAGAAGCAAGTCGACGAACGCGACGTGGTGTTCGGCATCACCACGGGCGGCACGACGCCGTACGTGCACGGCGCGTTGAAGCGCGCCAAGGAACGCGGCGCGCGGACGGTGTTTTTCGCCTGCGTCCTAGCGGATCACGTGCCCGACGACGCCGACGTCTCCATCCGCGTGCTCACCGGTCCGGAGATCGTCACCGGCAGCACGCGACTTAAGGCGGGAACCGCCACCAAGCTGGTGCTCAACACCATCACGACCATCGCGATGATTCAGATCGGCAAGGTCTATCAGAACCTGATGGTTGACGTGAACACGCGGGCGAACCGCAAGCTGGTTGATCGCGGCACGCGGATGATTCAGACCGTCACGAATCTGCCGCGTGATGCGGCCCATGCGCTGCTGAATGCGTCCGGCGGCCACGTGAAGACCGCGCTGGTCATGCACGCGCGCGGCGTCGATCGCGCCGGCGCCGAGCGGATGCTCGCGGAACACCACGGGCGCCTCGCCCCCATTCTGGATCACGCGTGACCATGAACACAGCCTGCCTTGCGACGTTGAGCGGACAGTTCACGTGGATCGACTGGACAGTCGTGATCGGCTACCTCGCGCTGACCACGGTGCTGGGCGCGAAGCTTGCCGGCAAGCAGGCCAACATCCGCGATTTTTTCCTGGGTGGGCGCAAACTTCCCTGGTATGCGGTCAGCGGTTCGATCATCGCGACGGAGATCAGCGCGCTGACGTTTGTCAGCGTTCCATCGATCGTGTTCAAGTTCGGCCCGGAGGCGAACTTCACGTACTTGCAGCTCGGTCTGATCGGCACGTTTCTGGCCCGCGTGATCGTCGGCTATGTGCTGGTGCCGGCGTACTACAAGCGCGAGATCTACAGCCCATATGACTACATGGGCAACCAGCTTGGCGGCAACGTGCGCTCGATGACCAGCGTGCTGTTTTCGCTCGGCGGCATCCTTGGCCAGAGCGCCCGCGTGTACCTTACCGCCGAAGTGGTCATGGTGGTGCTGCCCAGTCAACTTGAATGGCTGCAAAACCGGACCGGCGTGGATGCGCTCGCCTGGGCCATATTCCTGATCGGCGCGGTGTCGGTCGCGTGGACACTCATCGGCGGCATCACCACGGTGATCTGGACCGACGTGCTGCTGTTCCTGGTTTTTCTCATCGGGGCGTTCGTCGCACTGGGGACGGTCGCGTACCACCTGCCGGGCGGATTTGGCGAGGTGATCCGCGTCGGCTGGGAAGCGAAAGACTCGGGTTCATGGGGTAAGTTCACCTTTTTCGATTTCAGCCTCGACCCCGCGCGGCAGTACACGATATGGACGGCTGCGTTTCTGTGTACCTGGGGAAGCCTCGGCGCGTACGGCACCGACCAGCTTCTCGCCCAGCGCATGTTCTGCTGCAAGAACGCGCGCGACGCTCGCTGGGCGATCATCAGCAGCATCGCCAGCCAGGTCGTCACCATCACCGTGATGCTTGTCGGTGTGGGGCTGTTCGCCTACTACCGCCAGCAGCCGGACGCAGCGGCTGAACTGGTGAATTGCAATCCGGACTATCCGTCGCTGTGCGGCGAATCGAACACCAAGTTCATCGAGAAGTCGGATCGAATCCTCCCCATATTCATTCTCGAAAAAGTCCCTACCGGCTTGCGCGGTCTGATCATCGCGGGCATCTTCGCGGCGGCCATTTCCAGCTTGATGGGCATCCTCACCGCACTCAGCCAGGTGGTCATGTCCGCGTTCTATAACCCGCTTCGTGAACGCCAACTTCGCCGCCGTGGCATTGAAGTCTCACTGACCGCGGATATTGAGGCGCTCGCAGAGCACGGTGGGCAGAGCGCCGAGGACAAGCGGTCCGTGTTCGTCGGTCGATTGATGGTGCTGTTCTGGGGCGTCGTGCTTTGTCTCATGGCGTATTTCGCGAAGTTCGTCGCCGAGCACTACCACTCCATCCTCGACCTTGGGCTGGCGATGGTGGGATATACCGCGGGCGCGCTGATCGCGGGATTCGCGCTGGCTTTTCTGCCGCTCAACATCAACGGCCGCGGCTTCATGTGGTCCGGTCCATTGTCAGTATTCTGTGTGTTCGCGATGGTCTGGCACACGCCCTGGAGCCAGGGAGTATGCTGGGCCACAGCCGGCGCGTTCCTCATCTTGTGGTTTTATCAGTGGTGGCAGTCGGCTCCCAATGACGATTACTGGTCGAACGGGCCAACCGTAGTATGGCGTACCGGAGTCCTCGTCACCGGACTGTTGGTCATGCTGTCGCTGAGTCATTACGGCGAGTGGACCGTCCTAGAGAACGGGAAACTGGTGCCGCGGACCTTGTCCTGGCCGTGGTATGCGCCGGTCGGCAGCACTGTCGCGTTCATCTGGGGTTACCTGCTGGCCGGCAAAAAGTCGGCAGAGCAGCCGTGATCCGGCGGAGTCGCAATACAGCGCGGACTCAGTAAGAACCCTCCAACCCTAGGAGATTGCTCATGAGATCCATCTCGATGCACCGCTGCACCGTCACAGGGCTGGCAGCCGCTACCATGCTTCTCGTCGGCTGCCAGAGTACGCCGAAATTGCTCGACCCCATCCGCGCTGTCTGGGTTACGCGCATGGACTACAAGACCGCGGACGACATCACCACGATCATGGACAACTGCCAGTCCGCCGGCTTCAACACGATCATTTTCCAGGTCCGCGGCAACGGCACCGTCTTCTATCCCTCGAAGATCGAGCCCTGGGCCGAGCAGTTTGACTTCCAGGATCCCGGTTACGACCCGCTCGCGGTCGCGATCGAACAGGCCCACAGCCGCGACATGCAGCTTCACGCGTGGGTCAACGTCATGCCCGCGTGGCAGGGTCCAAACGAACCCAAGGAATCCAAACAGCTCTATCACCAGCACCCGGAGTGGTTCTGGTACGACGCCGACGGCAACCGTCAACCGCTTAACCACGTGGTCGGCGATCAGCAGCGCGGCTGGTACGCCAGCCTGAATCCGTGCCTGCCCGAAGTGCGCAAGTACCTGGTGAGAGTCTTCCGGGAGATTGTGACGCGCTACGACGTCGACGGCCTGCACATGGATTACATCCGTTTTCCCAATGAACCGGTCGTGCGCGGCGAGCAGATACCCGATTATCCGCACGACGCGCGCACGCTGGCCCTGTTCAAGAAGGAAACCGGCAAGACGCCCGAGTCCGACCCCGAGGCCTGGAACGATTGGCGAACTTCCAAGGTCACCCAACTGGTCAGCGACATTCACCGCATGATGCGCCGCAGCGCCCGCGGCAAGGCGCTGAGCGCCTCGGTCGGCGCCGTGCGCAAGAACGGACTCACGCACTACCAGGATGGAAAGGCCTGGATCGAAAACGGCGATATCGACGCGGTGTTTCTGATGAACTACACGCCCAACGTGAACGAATTCGACGAACGCATCACTCCCTGGCTGGAGATTCCCGGCAAGGCTCGCATCATTCCCGGCATGATGGTCCGGCGAAGCGGCGAGCGCGCGACCGATCTGGACACCTGCCAGAAGCTGGTCGACACCGCCCGCGAGCGCACGGGCGATTACTGCGTCTTCGCCTACTCGTCGATCTTTGGCCGCGGCGAACGCGCCCGCCAAGCGGAAGACGAGTTCGGTCCCGCGTTCGCGACCTACTTGAACAGCCTGGCTTCGGCCGATGTTGCCGAAGCCAAGCCGTAGCAGACGAGGCGGACGATGCGCACGATCAGCCAGTTGGCGCTGGTTTGCCTGGGTGTTCTCATCGCGGCGGCAAGCGTCCGCGGACAGGCGGAGCGTGCGCGGCCCGAACTGCCGCCGGACACCGTCTGGACCGACCAGGCGAAAGACGTGGTTTTCTCGGCGGACGTTGCGATGGGGACCGCCCGCATGGCGGAATACCCCGATATCGCCACCGCCGCGGGCCGCGTGTTCGCGATCTGGACCGAGCACATCGAGGGCATCGACCGCATCCAGTTCGCGGAAGTGACCAGCGGCCAGCCGGGCGAGCCGCGGACGATCAGCCATTCGACGAGCCACGCGTGCTGGCCGGCGCTGGCGGCGGACACGCAGGGCCGCGTCTGGGCGGCTTGGTCGGCGAAGAAACACGAGCGCTGGCGGATCTTCGTACGACAGGTTTTTCCCGAATTGGAGCCCGCGCCCATCGAAATGCCGAGCGCCTCGCCGGGACCGCGCGCCGATTGCTTCAAACCGGCGATCGCCTGCACGGACGAGCGCACGTTCGTCGCTTGGATGGAGGTCACGCCGTCTACGAGTCAAATCGTGGCGGGATCAGTGCGCGAGGGTCAGCCGCCGGGCGCGCCCATGGTCCTGAGTGTGGGCGGGCTGGCGTACCGGCCCGTGCTGGCGGCGCGGCGCGATGCGTGCTGGCTGGCCTGGGACGAAGTCGTCGATGAACGGCAGTACGAGATTTTCCTGGCTAAGCTGGGTGCGGATCGCCCGTTGGAAGCCATGTGCGTCACGCGCGAAGCGGCGCTGGACGCGGCCGCCGCGCTGGCCCTCGACGCGGAAGGCCGCGTCTGGCTAGCGTGGCACAGCGACCGCCACAAGGACCGCCAATGGGATATTCCCAAATGGCCGGAGGTGCGCTGCTACGACGGCGCCAGTTGGCGCCAGCCGCCGGTCGACGTTCCCGGAAAACAGGACGATCCGCGCACGGAAGATCAGAGTTTCGAGTTTCCCACGCTGTGTTTCGATTCCGCCGGAGGGCTCTGGCTCTTCGGCCGGCCGTCGCACGGGTTCAACGCGGTGCGCTTCGCCGGAGAAGGCAGTTCGCCGGTCTTCCGCTATCCCCTGCCCGGCTGGGGCGGACGCGGCCACACCGTGCGCGCTGTCGCGGTGGGCGATGAGATCTGGACGGTCCGCCGCGACCTGCAACGGATCATGCTGTCGCGCATCGCCATCTCAGGTCCGCGCCCGGCTGAACCGAAACTGGTCGCGCTACGCGACCCTACGCTGCCGATCGTGCACCCGGTGGCCGCGCCGCCTGATGCGTTTCCCGATCCGGTTGTTCCGGGTACCGGGAGCGGTGCGCCGGAGAGCGACCCGGCAGGACGATCGGCGATGCCGCGCGTGCTCTTCGGCGACGTACACATGCACACGGCGCATTCCGACGGGATGGGCACGATCGACGAACTCTATCATCGGGCGCGGCACGACTATCGCTACGATTTCGCCACCGTCACCGATCACGACGACTTTGTCGGCAACCGCATCCTGCCGAGCGAATGGGCGTACATGCAGGCGATCGCCGACCTGCACGACGATCCGCCGCGCTTCGCCACGCTTTGCGCCTTCGAATGGACCGATGCGCGCTATCCCAAGGGCGACGGCCATAAGAACGTGTACTACCGCGGTCACGGCCCGATGCTCTGGCACACCGATCCGGAAGTGGACGATGCGCCAAAACTCTTCGCCCGCCTCGAAGTCGCTCAGGGCATCTGCTTTCCGCACCACATCGGCTGGACCGGCGTGAATTGGGAGACACATAACGAGGCCATCCAGACAAACGTTGAAATCTGCTCGGTTCACGGGGCGTATGAATATCGCGGCAACACGCCGATCGCGCCGCGCGGCGACCTCGAGGGGCATTTCGTGCAGGACGGGTTAAACAAGGGTTTGCGGTTTGGGCTCGTCGCGGGCAGCGACGCGCACGGACTGGCCTGGCATCATGGCATCGCACGGCGGCGTAACCCGTGGACGCAGGGGCTGACCGCAGTGTATGCCCGCGAGCCGCGGCGCGAGGCCATCTGGGACGCGCTTGCGAATCACCGCTGCTACGCGACAAGCGGCCCCAAGGTGGTCATCGACTTCAAGGTGGCGGATCAGCCGCCCGGTTCGGAGGTGAGGCTGACTGAGCCGCCGCTGATCACCGCGTGGGTCATCGCGCCGGTGCGCGTCGATCAACTTGCGATCATCCGCGACGGCAACGCGATCTTCACGAGCAAGGAGGACGCGGAATCCGCGCGTGTGCGGCACACCGATCTTGACTGGCCCGCGAGCGGTGAAGGCAAGGCCTATTACTATCTTCGCGTCACGCTGCAGAACGGCGAGGTTGCCTGGACCAGCCCGGTGTTTGCAACGTTCGCGCAGGGCTTGTCGCCGGGTACAGCCTCTCCTTAGCAAATCGCATCAGGACAATACGTGATGGGTACCTGGGGAGCGGGCATATTCTCGGATGACGCGGCCTGCGATGTGCGCGACCAGTTTCATGAACTGCACTGCGCCGGACTCGAAACCAGGGAGGTCGTGAAGCGCCTCCTTGAAGAATACACATCCAACACCGATATCGCAGAGGAGCGAGCGGTTTTTTGGATGGCGCTAGCGGCGACCGCATGGAAGTGTGGCCGATTGACACCAGACATTAAGAGTCGCGCATTGGCTGCCATCGACAAGGGTGCTGATCTGGCGATCTGGCAAGAGGAAGCGCCGAAAATGGTCAAGAAGCGACTAGGCGCGATTGAGGCGTTACGCTCGAAACTGATGTCGTCGCAACGTGCACCTACCACGATTCGAAAGCGCTACATTCACGATTTTGGATGGCGGAAAGGTGACGCCATTGCTTTTGAGTTGCGATCAGGGAAGACTGCCTATTTTCGCGTCCTGGCTATCGATCGGTTGGGCAGTCATGAGATTCCGATATTGGACATCGCGGACATTCGAGTTCGCAATATTCCGCGTCCGGCAACAATAGCACGGGCACCACGGCGCAGGTCCACTCGTTTCAAACTTAATCTCGAATTTGCGGCTCACGATCCCAAGATAGTGAAATACCTTGTCGCAACTGATGGAAAGTTCATGCTTCGGGCCCGCTCAGCGGCTGAGGTGCCGAATCAACGTTTGAAGCGCATAGCGACGGGCATGGCCTTGCCAAAATCCAACCGCCAAGGCGGATTTGTTTTGGATTGCTCGGATCTGGATGAGTCACTTAAGGAGCTCTTTCGGCTCGGGTGATCGCACCGATTCGATATGAACGATCAACTTAACGTTATCGTCATTGGCGCACGCCCGGCCCGGCAGGGTATTGGCGAGTTCGTCGCCGGCTGGTTTGCCCGGTGCGGCGCGCGGGTGACCGCGGTTGTCGGCACGTCGCCCGATACGGTCGCGCAGGCGCAGGCGACGCTGCGCGAGCGGTATGCCATCGACTGCCGCGGCTACACCGACCTGGCCGAAGCGCTGGCCTGCGAACCCGGCGACGTTGTCGCGATCTGTTCGCCCTACCGGCTGCACGCGGAGCACCTGGAGCTCGTCGGCCGGGCCGGACGACACTGCCTTTGTGAGAAGCCACTGTGCTGGCCGGCGGCGCAGGGCGAGAATCCGGTGCAGGTATTTGTTGATGCCGGGACTCTTCTCGACGTGCTCACCCAGTGGCCGTGCACGTTGCCGACGTTTTTCGAATTGCACCCCGATCTGGCCGGGGCCGCGGTCGAGCAATTCGAGATGCGGCTGAGCCCGATCAGCAGCGGGCTGGACATGGTTCCGGACGCTGTCCCGCATTTCATCAGCATGATTCGTGCGCTGGTTGGTACACAACCCACTGCTCGAGAGCAGTGGCACGTGCGCGGGGTGAACGCCCGCTTTGTTAACGGTGATCCGCGCCGGCTGATCATCGAGTGCGACGTGTTCCATGCCCGCGGCGCGACGCGTGCGACGCTTCACCTGGAGACTTGCCCGCAACGGCCTCGGCCGGCGTGGTACGCGATCAACGGGGCGCGGGTCGAACGCGAGGTTGAACTGACCGGCTATCGTCAATTCTTCAGATCGTCGAAGAGCCGGCTGCCGCTGCCTGATCCGACGGGTCTGCTCGTGGGCCGATTCCTCGCGGATATCGCCGCTCGGCGGCTTACAGATCGCTTAATGCTTGACCGTGACCAGGAACTGCTTACCGTGTTCTTCCAAGCGGCCCAGGCCGCAGGTTCGGGCGCCAATCCTTGACCCGGTCGGAGTGCAGCCGATGACCAGCGCATTCAGTCTCCCCGTGGTCAACAGCCGGGGCGCTGCGCCGGCGTCGGCGGACAGCATGGGCGCCCAGATTGAACTCGCCCAGATCCATAACTTTGCATCCAAGCTGCGCCAACCGGACGCGCTGGCGGCGCTGCGCGCTTATGTGCAATGGCAAACCGCCCGCCGACAGGGCAAAGCGGCGACCGCGGGCTTCGACCCCGCGCGTGTGCCGGACATGGCCCCGCTGTCGATCAACCTCGACCTGACCACCGCGTGCAACTACGCCTGCGATCACTGCATCGACATGGATATCCTCAACACGGGGATCAAGTTCGATCACGAAAAGCTGCTGTCGTCGCTGGCCACGATGGCCAAAAAGGGGCTGAAGTCGGTCATCGTCATCGGCGGCGGCGAGCCTACGCTGTATCCTCATTTCGCCGACACCATCCGGTATATGAAGTCGTTGGGCTTGCAGGTGGCCATCGTCTCCAACGGCGCGGGCAACGCGAAGATCGCGGAGATGTGCGACTGCCTGGACGAAAACGACTGGGTGCGGCTGTCGCTGGATTCGGGCACCGATCCGACGTTTCAGAAGATGCACAAGCCCAAGAAGCCGGTAACGCTCGAGCAGATTTGCGCGCTGGTGCCGCGGATCAAGGAGCGTAACCCGAAACTGACCGTCGGCTTCTCGTACATCGTGACCTGGAAGGGCGCGACGGTGAACGATCTCGACATCGTGGAAAACCTGCACGAGATCGCCCAGGCCACGCGGCTGGCGCGGGATAACCAGTTCAGCTACATCGGCTTCAAGCCATTCCTCTCGCGGGCCGAGGCCAACAACGCCGAGGTCATCGGCGTCGATCGCAGCCGCGACCAGCTCGACGAGATCATCGCCCGCATCCGCGAGCAGATCGACGAGGCCAAGAAGCTGGCCACGCCGGATTTCCGCGTGTTCGAGACCACGGGCATGAAGGCCTTCTCCAGCCGGCGCTTCGAGCAGTTCGGGCAGCAGCCGCAGCAGTGCCATATGCAGTTCTTCCGCCAGGTGCTCAGCCCGCTGGGCACGTACAACTGCCCGGTGTACCGCAACCAGCCGCACGGCGGCCTGGGCTGCAAGAACGCCTACGCCGATCTGGCGACTTTCGCCGACACGCGGCGCAACGTCGCGAGCCGTATTGACACGTTCAACGCGACGACCACCTGCGCGGAAGTCACGTGCCTGTACAATGACGCGAACTGGTGGATTGAAGATCTGATCGCCAACCCCGAGCAGCTTGATCTGCTCGTGGCAGACACCGAAAGCACGCCTGACTATTTCCTGTGAATCTGAGCCGCTGACGTCAACAACGCTTTCCGTCGGCTATCGCTTCGCGCATTGCGCTGCTGCTGTGGGTTTTCTCGTCGCCCACGAAGACGATCCGCCCGCCGTATGCCTCCACGACAACCCGTTCCGGCATCTGGTCGAGGGTGTAGTCGGTGCCTTTGGCCTGGATGTGCGGCTTGAACAGTTCCAGCAGGGTGTTCGGCAGGCGGTCGGCGAGGGGGACGACGTAGTCGACGGCGGCGAGGGCGGCGATGACCTCCATGCGTTCGTGGTCCGGGTTCACCGGCAGGCGGTCGGGGCGGCTGAGCTTGACGGATTCGTTCGTGTTTACCGCGATGATGAGCACGTCGCCGAGGGCCCTGGCGGCCTCCAGGTAACGCACGTGTCCGACGTGGATGATGTCGAAGCAGCCGTTGCCAAAGACAATGGTCTTGCCGGCGGCGCGCAGTTCGGCCAGGCGCGGCAGCAGGACATGCGGGTTCGCGATGATCTTTGCGCGGGTCTGGCCTTCGTGGGACGATTCTTTGCGGGGTGCGTTCTCGCGGCTCATGCGGACAGCATCGCCGATGGCGGCGATTCCAACAAGCGCTCGACGCGGGGGGCGGCGCGATCTACGATGACGCCATGACCGGCGCCCGTATGCGGCCCATTTCGAGGGATATCCGCTCGCTGCTGGTCGTCGTCCCCAACTGGGTCGGCGACTGCGTGATGGCCACACCGACGTATCGCGTGCTGCGCGCGCATTTCGCCGACGCGAAGATCACCTTTCTGATTCAGCCGTATCTTCGCGAACTGCTCCGCGGCGGGCCGTGGATGGACGCGTGCGTGGCGTGGCCGCCGAAGCGCCGCAGCCGGCCCTGGCACCGCGAGTACCGCACGGTGGTACACACGCTCAGGGCCGAGCGCTTCGACGCGGCGATCCTGCTGCCCAACGCGTTTCGCGGTGCGCTGATCGCGTGGCAGGCGGGAGCGCGCCGCCGGGTGGGATACGATCGCGACGGGCGCGGGTGGCTGCTCACGGATCGCGTGCCGGTGAAGAACCGCATTCGCGGGGGCTATCAGCCGATGCCGCTGGTGGAGTACTTGGCCGACCTGGTGGAGGCGATTGGCTGTCCGCGTCCGGACGATCGGCTGGAACTGTACACGACACCCGATTGCGACGCGGTGGTCGAACGCCGGCTGGCAGAAGCGGGCGTTTTGATGAACGACTCCGACCCTGCGCGGTCACGGCCGCTGGTGCTGATCTGTCCGGGGGCGAAATTTGGCGCGTCGAAAGTCTGGCTTCCGGAGCGATTCGGAGCGGTGGCGGACCGGCTGATCGAAGCGCACGGGGCCACGGTGGTCATCAGCCCGGGTCCGGGTGAGGAGCCGTTGGCGGACGCGATCGTGGCGGCGATGCGGCGCCCCGCGCTCAACTTGAAAAACCCAATACTGAATCTTGGCGAACTCAAATCGCTCGTGCGGCGCTGCCGGCTGCTGCTGGGCAACGACACCGGGCCGCGGCACCTGGCGCGAGCGTTCGGCGTCCCCATTGTGACCGTGTTCGGCCCGACGTTTGCGGAGTGGACGCGGACGAGTTACGCGGCCGAGAGGATTCTGCAGATTCCCGTCGATTGCGGGCCGTGCCACAAGAAGGTTTGTCCGTTCGGCCACCTGAAGTGCATGACGGGCGTGAGCGTGGATATGGTGTATGCCGCGTGCGCGGAGCTGTTACCGCGGCTGGGCGTGACGGCAAACGGCGGCGCTCAATCCGAAATGTCACTTCCAGCCTGACCAACCTGGTCCGCGCACCACGCGGCCGGGAAAGGCGCCGGTGTGCTCGCCGTTCTTCAGCACTTGCTTGCCGTTGACGAAGACGTGCGCGACGCCGATCGCGTACTGGTGCGGCTGGTCGAACGTGGCTTTGTCGGCGATCGTTCGCGGGTCGAAGACCACGATGTCGGCATAATGGCCTTTTTTCAGCAGGCCTCGGTCGCGCAATTTGAGGTTGGCGGCGGGCAGGCCGGTCATGCGGTGGACCGCGTCCTCCAGCGTGATCAGCCGCTCGTCACGGCAGAATTTTCCGAGCAGGCGCGCGAACGAGCCGTAGGCCCGGGGATGGGTGCTTTGCTCGAGGAAGACGCCCTCCGGCGCCGGCGCCTCGGCATCGGAGCAGATGCTGACCCACGGCTGGCGCACCTTCTTGCGGATGTTTTCTTCGGACATGGTGAAGAACACGCAGCCGACGCGGCTGGCGTCCTCGATGACCAGGTCCATGGCCACGTCCTCCGGATCCGCGCCGCGCATGCGCGCAACTTCTGCCAGCGTCTTGCCGGTGAGCGGCTTGAGCGCCGCGTTCTTGAACCCCACGAGCAGGATGTTGTCGGGGGAACCCGCGGTCAGATAGCCGTTATCCCAATCCGCGGTGGGCGTGTTCATTTCGCGTTTGACGCGGGCGCGGACCTGCGGGTCCTGCAGGCGTTTGCGCCACGCGTCGGGTCCGCCCTCCTGCACCCAGGGCGGCATGATCGCATCCAGCCCGGTGGCGCTGGCGTGGTAAGTGTAGATGTCCGCGGTGATGGGCAGGCCGTCGGCCCGCGCGGCTTCGATCTTCGCGAAGAGGTCTTCGAGCTTGTGCCAGTTGGCCCGCCCGCTGGCTTTCATGTGGTAGAGCTCCGCGCGGATGCCAGCCGCGCGGGCGATGGTGAGGAATTCGTCGAAGGCCTCGAGCAGGCTGTCGCCCTCGTTGCGGATATGCGAGGCGTACAGGCCGTCAAACTCCGCGGCGACCCGAGCCAGTGCGATCAGTTCGTCTGTCTCGGCGTAGAATGCCGGCGAATAGATCAACGATGTGGACACGCCGACCGCGCCTTCCGCCATCGCCTGCCGCACGAGCGCCTGCATGCGGGCCAGTTCGTCCGCGGTCGGCGGGCGGTCGTCGTAGCCGATTTCGTGCTCGCGCACGGTGGTCGCTCCGACGAACGAGGCGACGTTCATGGCGATGCCGGTTTTTTCGAGATGTTCGAGGTATTCGCCCAGCGTGGTCCAGGTCACGTCGTATCGCAGATCGCCCTGGTCGCGGACCATCTGGGCTTTCATCGCGGCGTTCAGCGGGCCCATCGAGTGGCCCTCGCCGAGTACTTCGAGCGTGACGCCCTGCTTGAGGTCGGACATGCCGCGGCCGTCGACGAGCAGCGATTCGTTCGCCCAGCTCAACATGTTGATGAAACCGGGCGCGACGGCGAGGCCGGCCGCGTCAATTTCGATTTTGCCCTTCAACTTGTTGGCATCGCCAATGAAGACGATGCGATCGCGGCGGATGCCGACGTCGCCAACCAAACCGGGCGCTCCCGAGCCGTCGTAGATGGTCCCGCCGCGGATGAGGACGTCGTAGTTACGGCTACCCGCACATCCTGCCAAACCGAGCACCAAAATCGGTAGCACGGGTCTTTTCATGCCGCTTCTCCCGGGGAATCGCCGATCGGCTGCTGCCTCATGACGGTCGCGCTTCGTCTTCCAGCAGCGGCCGTAGCGCTGCGATCAACGGCGCGATTTTCGTCGAAACGATGTCCCAAATCAGCGCTTCATTGATGCCGAAATACTAGTGGATAAGAACATCACGCAAGCCAGCGAGTTTGCGCCACTCGATTTGAGGAACCAAAGCGCGCTGATCGTCGGGCACGCCCTTCGCCGCTTTCCCGATGACCTCGAGATTGCGGATGACGGCATCGCACGTCCGCTCGTCGCCGCGAAACGCTGCCTCGTCCATGCCTTCGACGTAACGGTTGATCCGTTCCGCCGCCAGAAGCATGTCTTCAAGATAGGTTTTCAAATCCCGGGGCATACCGGACTTGATTCAATATGGTCGCACGCAACCGCGGCTTGATTGCATCGACGAGCACCAGGTCGACGGAACACCGAAAAGTGTCTTCCAAGAGAAACTTCAGGTCCATGTAAGCGTCAAACGTCGGACGATCAAACTCCACGAGAAAGTCAAGGTCGCTCGATTCGGTCTGACCACCGACTGCAACGGACCCGAAAAGACCAAGCCGTCGAACGCCTAGTGCGCGAACGCGATCTTCCTGTGCATGCAGTACGGCGAAAATGGAATCGCGATCCGTAACCACAAGGTTTATCCATTTCCTACGCAAAGCGCCGCACGACCAGCGTGTCGTTCTGGCCGCCGAAGCCGAAGCTGTTGGACAGCGCGATGTCGACCTTGGCCTTGCGCGGCGCGTTCGGCACGTAGTCGAGGTCGCAATTCGGATCCGGGTGTTGGTAGTTCGCCGTCGGCGGCAGCACACCGTCGCGGATGGCCAGTACGCAGGTGATCAACTCAGTCGCCCCCGCGGCTGCGATGAGATGGCCCAGCATGCTCTTCACGCTGCTGACCGGGGGCGCCTTGCGGTCACCCTGCCGAAACAGCGTGCGAATCGCGAGCGTCTCGATCTTGTCGTTCTCTTCCGTGCCGGTGCCGTGCGCGTTGATGTAATCGATGTCCGCCGGCGTGATGCCCGCGTCCTCGATCGCCAGCCGCATGGCGGCAATGGCCCCGCGACCCGACTCGTGAATATCGGTGATGCGGAACGCGTCCGCCGTCGAACCGTAGCCCGCGACCTCCGCCAGGATCGTGGCGCCGCGCGCCTGCGCATGCTCCAGGTCTTCGAGAATGACCATGGCCGCACCCTCGCCGAGCACGAAGCCGTCGCGCGTGCGGTCGAACGGCCGCGAAGCCGTCGTGCAGGAGTCGTTGCGCGTCGAAAGCGCAGTCAGGCGATTGAAACCGGTGACGCCCAGCGGGTGGATCATGCTGTGCGTGCCGCCGGAGATCATCACGTCGGCATCGCCGCGGCGGATAATGCTCATCGCCTCGCCGATGGCCTGCGTGCTGGCGGCGCACGCGGTCAGCGTGTTGTAGCTTGGGCCGCGCACCTTCAGATGGCAGGCGATGTGGCTCGCGGCGAGATTCGGCTCCTGCTCGAGTTCTTTCATGTGGTCGAGCCGTTCGGCCGCGACCTGCGCCCAGCGCACGGTATCGAGTTTTCGGTTCGCGGAATCCCAACCGCAACAGGCGGCGGCTGCGAAGGGTTCGAAATCGAGTGGCCCCTCGCCCCCACCCAGGTAGATCCCCACGCGGGTCATGTCCGCCGGGGCGCCGGCTTCGAAGCCTGCGCTGCGCCAGGCCAGCGTGGCCGCGCCGAGCGCAAACCGCGAATTCAGGCTTGCGGTGGCGTGCCGGCGCGCGGCTTCGTCGCCGATAATCTCGGCGAGATTGAAATCGTCCTTCACCTCGGAGGAAAACGTCGTGGGAAACCGCGACGCGTCGAAATTCGTCGTCGGCGCCATGCCGACCTTTCCCGCGAGCAGGCGCTGCCACACGGTCTCGATGTCGCAACCCAGCGGCGTGACCCAGCCCATGCCTGTGATGACGATTCTTCGCGACACAGTTTATCCCTTCTCGCTTGTGGTGCGGGACCCGTTTCCCTGCCGGTCAAACCAACAGGAAAGTCGGTCCCACATTACCAATCCTGCCCCATGACCGGCTGGAAAGCCGGTCCCACAAGCCTCTATCCGCCATAGCGGCGAATGACCAGCGCAGCGTTCTGCGAACCGCTGAGTGCGTATGCCACGCTGATTGCGCAGTTGATCTTAAGGTCGACCGGCTCATCGTGGGCGAAGCGCAACAGGCCGCCGGTGTCGGCCTTGCGCGTATTCGCCGACGGGGGCAGCGTGTTGTGGTGCAGGGCCATCACCGTCGCGGCCATGTCCACCGCGCCGATGCCCGCGCCGCTGGTGCCCAGCGCGCCCTTCAGCGCCAGCGCAGGAATGTCGCGGCGACCATTGAACACGCGCTGCAGCGCCGCCCGCTCAGCCGCGTCATATCCGTTGATGCCCGTGCCGAACGTGCAGACCAGGTCCACCTGCGCGGGCGATGCGCCGGCATCGCGCAAGGCGTTTTCGATCGCCAGCGCCGTGCCCACGCCGTCCGCCTCCGGTTCGTGCCAGCTGGCGATGCTCGTGCCCGCCCCAAAACCGACGATCTCGGCCAGTATGCGCGCCCCGCGCTTCTGGGCAAATCCCAACTCCTCCAGAATCAGCAGCCCCCCGCTTTCGCCCGCGACCATGCCGTTCGCGGACGGATCGAACGGCCGGCACGCCGTCGCCGGGTCGTTGTCGCCGGTCGATACCAGCCGGCCGATGAGCTGCTGGCGCATGACCCCCATCGGGTTCATCTTGCTTTCCGCCCCGCCGCAGATGCACACGTCCGCCGCGCCGCGTGCGATCGTGCGAAAAGCCTCGCCGATCGCGAGGTGGCTGCTGGCCTCGCCGCAAGTAATCGTATTCGACGGCGCCTGCGCATCGTGCACGATGGTCACGTGACATCCCAGCATGTTGGGAAGGAACTTCAGCAGCCAGAGCGGCGTGAGCTGCTCCATGCCCTCCGCGCCCCACTTCTTGAAATCGAACGCGCCGGTTGCAGGATCGCCCGAGGTCTGCAGCGCGCCCGCCAGTTCCGGAAGATCCGCGCAGATCAATCCCGCCCCGATGTTCGCGCCGAAACGCGTCGAGTCCACCGTCGGCTCACCTGTCGCTTCCTCACGGGCGATCAGGCATTTGGTCACCAGCTTGGCGTGCCGCGCGGCCTCGAGCGCGCAAATCACCGCAAGCTCGATGTCGCGGGCCATTACCTTGGTGCTCTTGCGGTACGTTTTGGGCACGTAGTCGCCCATCTTGTACTCGGGCACCTCGGCGCCCAGCCGGGTCTTCAGACCACCGGCATCGAAAGCGCGAATCGGCGCGATTCCGGACTTCTGCGCGATCAACCCCTCCCAGAGGCTGTCGATGCCGATACCGAATGGCGTCGCCACCCCGCAGCCGGTGATCACAACCCTGCGTTCGTCGTGCGTGCCTTTGTGGGATTGCATGATTCTGTGTGGCCGACTTTCCAGCCGGTCACTCCCATCCATTGCCGACCGGCTGGCAAGCCAGTCACACCTGGATCACGATCCGCCCGCTTTGATCCGGTAGGTGTTCAACAGGTCCATGAACTGATCATTGAACACGAAGTTGTGCTCCGGCAAACCCAGGTCGGTCGCGGCCTGGTCCGCGTGTGAGAACATCAGCGATATGCTACCTATCTTAGCACCATTGCGGTAGACCGTCCCGTCGATGCTGGCCGCGGCTGCATCCAGGGTTTCGATGACCGCTTCGTAGGTCACGACGTCGCCGGGGACGCAGTAATCGGCGAATTCCGCCCGGCGGATTTTCGCCAAGATCACTTTTTCGCGAAATCCCGTCGCCTCACCGACCAGGATGCCCGCGGTCTGGGCCATGCCCTCGATCATCAGCGAGGGCGGCAGCACGGGGTATCCTGGAAAATGGTCGTGCAGGTACTCTTCGGCGAGCGTGACGTTCTTGATCGCCTGGGCGCGCCGGCCGGACTCGAACTCGGTGAACGCGTCGATCCAGATCCAGCGCATAGCGTATGCGTCAGGCGGCGAGCTTGCGCTCGACGTAGTTGACAATCGTTGCGACGGTGAAGAGCTCGGACATGCGCGACACGTCGGGGTTGTCGGCGAAACTGGACAGGTCGGCGTGCGGCATGGCCTCCTTGAGCTTCTTGAAGCCCACCGGCGTCAGCTTGTTGTTTTCGACGTACTCCGGGTTGTTCAGCAGTTCGTCCGGTGGAAGCAGTTCGCCACGCGGTATCTTGATCGAGAAATCCCGCTCAAGACGAAACACGATATCCAGGTAGTCGATGCTTTCCGCGCCCAGGTCGCCGCTGAGCGTCGACGTCAGGGTCACTTCGTCATCGTCCACACCCAGCGCTTCGACCAGCACATCCTTGACGCGGTTGAAGATCTCGTCGCGGCTCAACGCCATATCGGGTTAACCTCCTGCTGCCACGCCCGTTCGCGGGCGAAAGACGCATCAGCCGGTCGTCGTGACCGGCTGGTGTCCTGAAATCTCGCTGCACAGATGCGCGAAGCGCTCGCGCGCCTGTGAAATGATGCGGGCATCCACCCCAGCCTGCGTCGGGCTCCGATCCGCCAGGTTGAAGTGACGCAACGAAAACCGGGCCTTGACCACTTCCCGGTCGTCACTGGACCCCGTGCCGAGAAACTCGCTCTCGCCGGGCGCCATCCGGCGGCACGTCACCTCGGTTCGGAGCAGGTGACCGGGCTTCATGAAGCTCTTGTATGTAACGTTTCTTGCCTCACTTAGCAAGATCACGCTGTGGGCGAAGCCCTCCGTGGCCCGCACCAGCCACGCCGCGGATTCCGCGAGCGCTTCGAGCATGAGCACGCCGGGGAGTATGGGAAACGTCGGGAAATGGTCGGCAAGGTACTCTTCCGCCAGCGACACCGCCTTGATCGCGACCAGGCGCTCCGGCGGCTGGCACTCCACGATGCGATCGACGAGGGCGAATTTCACGGCTGACCTCTCCGCAAGCAGGCCGGGTCCGCGCCCCGTCGGCGCGGCTGCGAGCTTGCTTGTGCGACATGAGCGTACTGCCATCCACCCGGGTTGGCCAGCCTGCCCGTCGTTCGGGCCGCTTGCGCAGCACTGCAGTAGCCAGACACCCGGCTGGCCGGGAGGTTGGCCAGTTTCCGGCGACCGTCTTATGGTATTGGGCGCTGGTTGTTCTTGCCCGACCTGATGTGTGAAAGGACTCTGCCATGATCAAGACCGCTGGATACGCCGCCCACGCCGCCAAGTCGCCGCTCGAAGCGTTTGCGTTCGAACGCCGCGATCCCGGCCCCCACGACGTTCAGATCGATATCCTGTTTTGCGGCGTGTGCCATTCGGACTTGCACACGGCGCGCGACGAATGGCACGGGACGTCGTACCCCTGCGTACCGGGGCATGAGATCGTCGGACGCGTGACGAAAGTCGGCAACGCGGTCCGCAGGTTTCGGGCCGGGGACGTGGCTGCGGTCGGCTGCATGGTCGATTCGTGCCGCGCGTGCGCGCCATGCGGCCAGGGGCTGGAGCAGTACTGCGATGGCGGCACGATTTTCACCTACAACAGCCCGGACAAGCACACCGGCAAGATGACGTACGGCGGGTATTCAACGCAGATCGTGGTCGATGAGAGCTTCGTGCTGCGCGTGCCGGAGAACCTGGACCTTGCGGGGGCCGCGCCGCTGCTATGTGCCGGGATCACCACTTACTCGCCATTGCGCCACTGGCGTGCGGGAAAAGGAAAAAAGGTCGGCGTGGTGGGCCTTGGCGGGCTTGGGCACATGGGGGTGAAACTCTCGCACGCGTTCGGGGCGCACACTGTGCTCTTCACCACTTCGGCGAGCAAGTACGACGACGCCAAGCGCCTCGGTGCGGACGAGGTCGTTCTCTCGAAGAGCGAGGACGACATGAAGAAGCACACGGGCAGCTTCGATTTCATCCTGAACACGGTGGCCGCGCCGCACAATCTGGACGCGTTTCTGCAGCTTCTGCGGCTGGACGGGACGATGTGCATGGTGGGCGCGCCGGAGCATCCGCACCCGTCGCCGGGTGTGTTCAACCTGATCTTCAAGCGGCGCAGCCTGGCGGGCTCGCTGATCGGCGGGATCAGGGAAACGCAGGAGATGCTGAATTTCTGCGGTGAGCACAACATCACCGCAGACGTCGAGATCATCCCGATGCAGCAGATCAACGCGGCATACGAGCGGATGCTGAAGAGCGACGTGAAATATCGGTTTGTGATTGATTTGGCTTCGTTGAAGCAGATATAGAGCAAGGAGTCTGATGCGTCGCACCGAAAGTGTGGTATCGACTGACAGAATCGTGGGCCGTACCTGAATGAAGATTCGTCGAGTAGTCGTAAGTTCCAAGGGAACCACCAAGCACTATTTGGGCAAGAGCCTCGTGGCTTGCCCAGCGGCTGTGGAAATAGAACAAGACGGTAATCTCTATTATCTCGTTCGTCTTGATTCATGCGGCAAGTGCATGGCAGATACTTGCCACCTGACGCTTGACGAGGCAAAATCGCAGGCTCATTTCGAATTCAATTTCGGCAACGACGGATGGGAAGAAGTGTGCTGATATGACACAAACAATTGACAATCCGTGCTGATACTCACCAACCGCTATTGCCGCTCCTGCTCGACAACCGCGGCGACGTGGGCGACGATCTTGTCGCTTTGGATTTTCTCAACATCCTCAACCCCGCGGCGCTTAAACTCCACAATGCCCTCCGCCAGGCCGCGTTTGCCTACCGTGATGCGCAGGGGGATGCCGATGAGGTCGGCGTCCTTGAACTTCACGCCGGGGCGAGCGTCGCGGTCGTCGAGCAGGACGTCGATACCCTTGGCCTCCAGTTCGTCGTGGATGCGCTGGGCCTCGCCGATCACCTCGTCTTCGCGGGCGTCGATCGCCACGATGAGCACGGTAAACGGGGCGATGCTGACCGGCCAGATTATCCCGGCTTCGTCGTGCGACGACTCGATGGCGGCGGCCATGATGCGGTTCAGCCCGATGCCGTAGCAGCCCATGATGATCGGGTGGCTCTTGCCGTTTTCGTCGAGGAAGTTCGCGCCCATCGCGGCGGAGTACTTCGTGCCCAGCTTGAACACGTGCCCCACCTCGATGCACTTCTCGAACACCAGCGGTGAGCCGCTCTTCGCCCGGTCGCCGGCGACGGCGAAGCGAATGTCAGCCGTCTCGGCGATGGTGAAATCGCGGCCGACGTTCACGCTGGTGAGGTGGTAGTCGGTCTTGTTCGCTCCGGTCACTGCGTTGTGCATCACGGTCACCGCCTGATCGGCGACGATGCGCACGCCCTTCAGCCCCACCGGACCCGCGAACCCGACGGCTGCTCCGGTGACGCGCTCGATCACCGCGGGCGTCGCCAACGCGAGCGCCGTCGCCCCCAGGTGCCGCCTCAGCCGCGGCTCGTTGATTTCATGATCGCCGCGGACCAACGCGACCACGACGCCGCCGTCGGCCTCGTAGATCAAGGTCTTGATCATGTCCGACGATTTGCACTTGAGAAAACCAGAAACCTGCTCGATGGTCGAAAGATTCGGTGTGTGGACTTCTTTGCTGGCATTCGCCTGGCCCGCTCCCTCACGGTCGCGGCTCTGATTGGTCGGGCCGGGCAGCGGCGCGAACTCGGCGCGCTCGACGTTTGCCGCGTACGAACCGTCCTCGGCGCGCACCAGCCAGTCTTCGCCCGCGTCGGTCACCACCATGAACTCGTGCGAGGCGTCGCCGCCGATCGGTCCGGAGTCCGCCTCGACGACGATGTACGGCAGGCCGCAGCGTTCGTAGATTCGGCAGTACGCGGCGTACATCTTGTCGTAGCTCTCATCGAGCGACGCCTTGTCCGGATTGAAGGAGTACGCGTCCTTCATCAGAAACTCGCGGGTGCGCAGCACGCCGCTCTTGGGGCGCTCCTCGTCGCGGAATTTGGTCTGAATCTGGTAGAGCGTGATGGGCAACTGCTTGTAGCTGCTGACGTATGCGCGCACGATGTCCGTGACCACTTCTTCATGGGTCGGACCGAGCACGGTTCCCCGCCGAAACGGCTTGTCCGCGAGGCGCACCAGCGTCGGGCCCATCGCCTGGTCGCGCTGCGTCTCCTGCCAGAGTTCGAGCGGCTGCATCGCCGGCATGTGCAGTTCCACCGCGCCCGCCCGGTTCATCTCCTCCCGGACGATGGCCTCGATCTTCCGTAGCGTGCGATGCCCGAGGGGCAGGTAGGCGTAGGCCCCGGCTGCGATCTGCCGCATCAGCCCGGCACGAAGCATCAGCCGGTGCGAAGGCACGACTGCGTCCGCCGGCGTTTCTTTGAGCGTCGGGATCAGAAAGTTGGTCCATTTCATGGCGGGCTCTCAATAGCCGTAGAAGCGGGTCTTTGCAACCAAGGCGGTTTTCGGACCTTCGGTTGGATAAGCGGCCTTGCCAGTCATCCTATTTGCCGTAAAGCCTACAGCAATCAAAGTTTGCGCATATTTCCCGGACCTTGTCACTTGGCGCCCGGCTTGACCGGCCGTTGGCGTGATGCATACTTGATCGGCGTGGATCATCAACCGGCTGGCGTCGGACGCTACCGGTGCATGAGGCGGATGACCCTGCGCCATGTGGGATGCGGCCCGCCAGGGTTGCTGTGCATCGGCCGCCCCGCTGCTCGCAGACTTTCTGAGGAGAAACTCGAATGAAGAAGTTCGCATGGGGTGCGCTCGCGCTGACGGCGATCGTCTGGGCTGGCGCCGGTTGCGACATTTTTCCGGATGGCGGCGATGAGTCGCAGAACGCTCGCCTTCAACCGTTCAGTTCGGAAGCGGAATTGCGCGATTATCTCGTCGGGCAGAATTCCAAGCCCTCGCGGCCGGGCATCCTGTTCAACGGGGCGGTGGATTTCGACGAAGCGGCCGGGGGTGACGGCGGAATGCCCACTGCGGCGCCCTCCGCGGACAACAGCGGCGGCGGCATGTCGACCGGCGACAGCCGGAACTACTCGGGCACAACCGAGCAGGAAGCCGGTGTCCAGGAAGCGGACGTGATGAAGTCCGACGGCACGTACTTCTACGTGCTCAGCCGCAACGTGCTACGTATCGTCAAGGCCGCGCCCGCGGACAACATGTCGGTCGTGTCTTCGGTCGAACTCGACGGCTGGGGCATCGAGCTGTACCTCGCGGGCGACCGTGTGGTCGCGCTGACCGCGCCGGAACAGCCGTACTATCTGAGCCCCCCGGGAATCGCGGTCGACGCGATGATCGCGCCGGACTTCGCCCCCTACCGCCCGCAGGCGGAAATCACCGTGATCAACGTCGCCGACCGGACGAATCCCGCGGTGCTGTCGCGCACCCGGCTGGACGGCACGATCAACACCAGCCGCATGATCGGCGACCGGGTATACCTGGTGATCGCCAACTACCCCGACATTTTCGTTCAGCCGCTGCTGGACGGCGTGCAGAAGCGCAGCTTCAGCGATGTTCCGCTGGCGGACATTCTGCCGGACATCGCCATTGAAGTCGCGGGCGCGGAGGTTTATCGCGGAAACATCAACGCGTATGACGATCACTTCCGCCCGGAAGCGGAGGACGGCCTGGGGCTGACCTCGCTGGTCACCTTCGACATCAACCAGCCGCAGACCTACGACGCGCAGACGATCGTCGCCTATCCGGCCAATGTCTACGCCTCGACGGAGGCGTTGTACCTCACCGATCAGTCGTACGATTTCAGCGGCGATGTGCGTGAGACGACGGACATCTACAAGTTTATCCTCACGCAGAACGGCGTGGCCCAGGCGGCTGCCGGCACGGTGCCCGGTCGCGTGCTCAACCAGTATTCGATGAGCGAGCACCAGGGCTTCTTGCGCGTGGCCACGACCAAGGGACCGATCTGGGGCCCGACGGGCCAGGAAACCCAGTCGTCGAATCACGTGTACGTGCTCGAGCAGGTCAACGACGAACTGACCGTCGCGGGCAGCATCGACAATCTCGCCCCGGGCGAAGCGATCTTTTCGGCGCGGTTCATCGGCGACAAGGGTTACCTGGTCACGTTCGAGCAGATCGACCCGCTGTTCACGCTGGACCTGTCCGATCCGCGGGCGCCGAAGGCGGTCGGCGAGCTTAAGGTTCCTGGCTTCAGTACGTTCATCGTGCCCATGGGGGAAAACCATCTGCTGACCGTCGGCCAGGACACCGACGAGCAGTTCGGATTCGCCAATGGTGTGCGTCTCTCGATTTTCGACGTCAGTGACTTCGCGAACCCGGTGCTCGCGCACCACACGGTGATCGGGCTCGACGGCAGCGCCTATTCCGACGCGCTGTACAATCCCAAGGCGTTCACCTACTTCCCCGAGGGGGACATGGTCGCCCTGCCCATCAACTTCTACGCGATGCGCGAGGTTGGCGGCGGATTTGTCGACTTTGATTTCGCCGGCTCCGGCGCTCCGGGCAGCGCCGGCGCTGCGGAAGAATCCACGCCGCCGTCAGACGCAGTCAGCGAACCCAAGCCGACGAACATCGAACCGAACACGGGCAGTGACGCGCCGATCGACGTGGTGATCGACCTGCCCCAGCCGGTGGAATACGAGTCGTTCAGCGGGCTGTACGTCTATCACGCTACGGCGGCGGACGGATTCTCGCTGCTGGGGCGCATCGCCGCGACGACGAACGAGCAGGATTTCTATTACTACTATCCGCAGTTCATCCGCGGCGCGTTCATCGACGACAAGGTGTACTGCGTGACGTCGGAGAATGTGCAGGCGGCTGCGGTGTCCGATGTGTCGACCGTGATCTCGACGGTCGCGTTCCCCGCGCCGGACGACGGCGGCTCCGATCTGCCGCCCCCGCTGCCGGAACCGATGCCCGAGCCGGGACCGGACCCGATGCCGTCGCCGGCGGACGGCGATGGCACGGTTTCGGCGGAGTAAGTTCGCCGCGTCGATTCGAGCGAGAATCGTAGATTGAACGGGCCCCAGGATCGCGAAGCGCGATCCTGGGGCCCAGTCTTTTGATGGATTAATCCCACATCAGCACACAGGCGCGACGCGGGGATGAGCGTTTCGGCGGCTCAGCCCTGCACCGGTGTGATGCCCAGGTCCGCGGAGGTCATCAGCGCGTCGAAGCGGAAGCCCGCGCTTTCGATGTTTTCGCGGGCGCCTTCCTGGCGGTCGATCACCGCGACGATGCGTTCGACCGTACAGCCGAGTTCCGTCAGTTTCTTCGCGGCTTCGAGCACCTGTCCGCCGGTGGTGGCGATGTCCTCGACCAGCAGCACGTGGTCGCCTTTTTCCAGGATGCCTTCGTAGTCGCGCTCGGTGCCGTAGCCCTTTTTCGCGTTGCGCATGATGACGAAGGGGATGCCGGTGGCCATCGAAGCGGCAGCCGCCAGGGCGACTCCGCCGAGTTCCGCGCCGGCGATGCGCGAGGTCTTGTCGGTGCGAAACGTGGCGAATGCGTTGCCCAGTTCGCGGAGGATGTCCGGCTGGGTTTCGAAACGGTATTTGTCGAGGTAGTAGGTGCTGGTCCGCCCGGAGCGAAGCACGAAGTTGCCGGTGAGGTAGGCGGTATCCTTGATTCGCTGCACAATGCGGTCACGTTTCATTATCCGCTGACTCCTCAGAGTGTTTTTTGTCGAAACAACGGCGCAGCTTGGCTTCGGTCAGAAGTTCTAGCTCATTAACCGCCCGTTCATACCGCGTCTGCAAGTTGCCCGCTCGGGTCAAGCACCACAAATATGCTACAAACAACGCGATTCCAAATATAGCCAAGAACAAGTCTCGATTCACAGTTCGTAGCCAGAATGAGAGTGCCAGCCAAGCTAGGAGTATCCCTGCAAAAGCGGCAAGAGACAGTGCAAGCATGGCGATATTCACATGCCTACGAAACTTGGCCTCTTGGGTAATTTCGTAAGCCATTCGGTTGAGAATAGCCCAGCGAACATTAACAGGAAGGGAACCTGTCTGAAGAGCATCGAGTTGACATATTTCGTCTTCAACGGCGCCCGATCGATAACACCAACGAGAATAATCGTACCACGCTTTGGATTCGATCGCAGCGGCAAGATCCACGATTGAAATCTTAGCACCGCGTCGCCGAAGATATGCTGCGACGTAGTCGACCGTCGTATGGCTAAATGGGCATTTGAAGTATTTTATGCGCCTATGCCCCCTTCTCGCGTCGAAGATGCTTAATCCTTCAAATTCAATCTGGACTTGGAACGGACCAGAACGAACTTCGCTTGGTCCCGACGCCACGCGCCCAAGGATTCTCGTCCAGTCGAGTCTTGCTGTTGACTTGGGTATAGGAGTTCTCGTCATACACTCAGCTCCGATTCGGCATTCTTCATAGATGAATACCGCCGTCGCATTGGCCTCAAATACGATTTCACGAACGAGTCCACCTGATCCGCCGCGCGGCCGGTATATAACTTGGCGTCGAGCACTTTTTTCAGGTCCAGCTTGGCAAATGCCTCGTCGCCCGCGAGACGGTCGAGCAGATCGTTCGGGCGGCCGTGCTGTTTGACCTCTTTTGCCGCGGCCTGACTGTGCTTGCGGATGCGCTCGTGGGCGTCCTGGCGGTCCCAGCCGGCCTTGGCCGCGGCCATCAGGATGTTTTCCGTGGCGATGAAGGGCAGTTCGGCGGCGACGCGGGCGGCGATCACCTTGGGATAAACCACCATCCCCCCCGCCACGTTGTGCACCAGGCGCAGCATCCCCTCCGTCGCCAGGAACAGTTCCGGAATGCTCACCCGCTTGTTCGCGGAGTCATCGAGCGTGCGCTCCAGCCACTGCTCGGCTGCGGTCATCTGCGGGCTGGTAGCCAGCGACAGCACCAACCGGGCGAGGCCCGTGGCCCGCTCCATGCGCATGGGATTGCGCTTGTAAGCCATGGCGCTGGAGCCGACCTGGCCCTCCTCGAAGGGCTCCTCGATCTCCTTGAGATTTCCCAACAGGCGCATGTCGTTGGCGTACTTGTGCACACTCTGGGCGATTCCCGCGAGCGCCGCCGCCACCTGCGCGTCCACCTTGCGCGAATAGGTCTGCCCGGTCACCGGCTCGAAGAGTTTGAAATCGAACGCTTTCGCGACAAGCTTTTCCAGCCGCTGGACCTTGGCGTGGCTGCCGTCGAACAGGGCCAGGAAGCTCGCCTGCGTGCCGGTCGCGCCCTTCACGCCGCGAAAGTGCAATCGCTCGATCCGCGTTTCGACTTCTTCCAGGTCGCGTACCAAGTCCCAGCACCACAGCGCCGCGCGCTTGCCCACGGTGGTGAGCTGCGCCGGCTGATAGTGCGTGAAACCCAAAGTCGGCAGCGCCCGGTGCTTCTTCGCAAACTTGGCCAGCCGGTCGATGCAGCCGGCCAGCCAGTCGGCAATCAGCCGCAGCGCGTCGCGCATGATGATGAGGTCGGCGTTGTCCACGACGAAGCAACTCGTCGCGCCCAGGTGCAGAATCCCGCGCGCCGCCGGCGCAGCATCACCGAATGCGTGCAGGTGGGCCATCACGTCGTGCCGAAGCTTGGCCTCGTAGCGCGCCGCGGCCGCAAAGTTGATCCGCCCCGCTGCCCGCTTCAGCGCTGCGATCTGCTTTGCCGAGATCGGCAGGCCCAGCTCTCGCTGCGCCTCGGCCAGCGCGATCCAAAGCCGGCGCCAGGTGGCGATGCGGTGCTCGGCCCCGAACAGCCGGCTCATCCGCTCCGACGCGTTCCGCGCCACCAGCGGCGATGCGTACAATTCGTGTCCAGTGGTCATGCCGTTTCGCCCGTTTCCGCCTCCGCCCGCGTGCTAAACCTCGACGCGACACCTCGCCGGGGATAGGATTCGTTGCCGCGCGGGGCTGAGCATAGCGCCCCCCGCCGATCGCGTAAAGTCCGACGCCGTGACGGGTTACGCCGCCCGCAGACGCTGGCTGACCTTCACGATTCGCCGGCTGATGGTCGATGATACCGACAAGGCGGGAGATCGCCGCAGAAAGGGCCGCAGCTCGCGGCGAAACCGGTATCCAGGGGATGTGATCCAGATGATGAGACGACACCGTTGGTGGGGACTTCTGCTCGCGCTGCCCTTGGCTGCCTGCAATACGCCGCCGGTCGACCGGCTGGATGCCGACGCCGGGGAAAACCGGACCATCGCTCCGGATGAGTTGGTCACCCTGTCCGCCACGGCCACCGGCGGTACGGCGCCGTACATCTTCCGGTGGAATGTCACGGTTCAGCCGCAAGGCGCGGCGGTCGACCTGACCGGCAATGAAATGGGCGCGAACACTTCGGCTGGCGTACTCACCGTCACGGGGCGCTACCAGTTCCGCGTGCGCGTCACCGATGCGGTGGGCGCGACGGACGCCTCGTTCGTCGATGTCAACGTCGGCGGCGATATTTCGGTTACAGCGAGTGCGCGCGATGCGCTCCGCGCGGTCGATGAATCGACGCCGCTCACCCTGACGATCAACAGCAACACCTCCGGTCTCGAAGACCTGACCGTTCTGTGGGAAGTGGTCGGTGGCTCCGCGACGCTGAGCGATGCCGGAAGTCGCAATCCTGAACTGACCATCACGGCTGAGCAAACCGCAAAAGTGCGCGTCACGGTCACGGGCACGGAGAACGAAGTTGAGAAGACCGGCCTGGCCGTGGTTTCCGTCGTCGGTGTGCGCGACGCAACGCCGCAGGTGGTGGTGACCAACAGCGGCGCCGTCACCGGCGAGATGGTCATCGAACTCTTCGGCAACGAAGCGCCCAACAGTGTGGCCAATTTCCTGCGCTACGTGGACGACGGCTTCTACGACGGCCTGGTCTGGCACCGCGTCGACGGCGATTTCGTGATCCAGACGGGCGCATACGAACGCATTGACGGCGACCTGGTCCGCCGCGCGGGCGTGCGTCCGCCGATCGACAGCGAAGCCAACAACGGGCGCACGAACCGCCGCGGTTCGGTCGGTGTGGCCCTGCGCGGCACGGATGCCGACAGCGGCGACAGCCAATTCTTCGTTGACGTGGTCGACAATTTCGGGCTCGACAGCGGCACACCTCCGTACACCGTGTTCGGACGGGTGGTGGCTGGACTCGAAGAAGTGGTCGACGCCATCGCTGAGGTCGAGATTGGCGACGAAGGCAACGGACTTACCGAGGTTCCGCTTGAAGACATCGTGATGCAGAGCATCCGCCGCGCGGAAGTGGAAATCCCCACGGACAGCGACTCGAACGGCCCGCTCATCGAGATCGACGTGACCGCCGAGTCTGACGATCCGCTCCGCATCGTGGGCGAAACGACGCGTCTGCGCGCGATCGTGGCCGATCCGCCTGAAGGGCTGATCTACAACTGGACGGTCGTTTCGGGCGCTGCCAGTTTCGACAACGCGACCGCAATCGAACCTCTGGCGACGGTTCAATCGGCAAACACCATCCAGTTCCGCGTGACTGTCCGCGGCGAGGGCGTGCGCGTGACCTCGGCGGACGTTTTCGTGGTTGGCGTGGACAGCGCCACGCCGCGCGTGATCATCCGCCACAGCGGCGGCGTGACCGGCGACGTGACACTCGAACTGCTGACCGAAGCGGCGCCGATCACGTGCGCAAACTTCCTGCGCTATGTGGATGACCGTTTCTATGACGGCATTCTGTGGCACCGCGTGGATGATGGTTTTGTCATTCAGGGCGGCGCGTTCGAACGCACCGCCGCGGGGCTCGTGCAGCGCGAGGGCGTGCGGCCGCCGATTCCCAGTGAAGCGAACAACGGCGAAAGCAACATCCGCGCGACCGTCGCAATGGCCCTGCGCGGGTCCGACGCCAACTCGGGCACCAACCAGTTTTTCATCAATCTCGGCGACAACAGCCGGCTGGACAACGGCTCGCCGCCGTTCACCGTGTTCGCCCGCGTGGTGGAAGGCATGGACGTGGTGGACGACATTTCGACGGTGAGCGTGGGGATTGACGAGGACGCCAGCCTGACCGACGTGCCCGACGTGGACATCGTCATGGCCAGCGTGCGGAGGGTGAGCGCGACGCCGGGCGGCGAACTGGCCTCATTCGGCACGACCGCGACACTGGATCTGGCGCAGCGTGCAAACGCCGCGGCCAGCCTCATGAAGGATCTGCGCGACGACGATGCGGATATTGAAAATCCCCAGGCGATCATCACCGGCGGTGTCACTTCCGGCGCCGGGGGCTTGCAGACGCTCTCGACCATCACGTTCTTCGATCCGCAGACGCGAACTTTCTCCGACGAATACGCACCGGATGGCGGCACCCCGCAGACGTTCAGCCTGGCGGTCCCGCGCAGCCATCACCAGCAGATCGTGCTGCGCAATGCGCGCGTGGTGATCATCGGCGGCGAGACCTCTGCGAGCGGATCCAGCTTCGGGACGCCGACCGCCAACGTCGAAATCTTCGATCCGGTCGCGGGCGAACTGTCGACGGCCGCTTCGATGAGTACGCCGCGCGGCCGCGGCCATACCGCGACGCGCATGCCCGCGGTGCGCATCGTCGTCGCCGGCGGAAGCAACTGGGAGGTCTACAATCCCACCGCCGACAACTGGGACGGGCCGTACACGCTGACCGCGTCGCGATTGCACCACGCGAGCGTCACGCTGCGCAACATCAACAACGCGGGCGATGATCCGTTCGTCAATCCGGATCATCGTGCGTTGCTGGTCGGCGGCGAGGGCGCTGCGCCCACCTCCATCGAACTGCTGCAGCCGGACGACGGCACCGTTGAAGTGCTCAACTCCGTACTGCCGAAGAGCCTGCGCAACCTGGCTGCGGTCAACATCAACGAAAACGACGACAACAAGGTGCTGATCGTCGGCGGCGTCGACCTGGCCACGGGCAACTCGGTGGCTGATGCTTACATCCTCGAGCCGGAGACCGACGAGCTGCGCGCGGTTGATCCGCTGCCGGAGCGACCCACCGGCATCGCGCACCACCGGCTGATTCTGCTCGACGGGCGGTACGCCGTCGTGCTCGCCGGGGCGCAGGTGCAGGGCGGAACATCGACCGCGCTGGACTACTACGCGATCTTCGACAAAGAGACCGAGACCTGGGTCGAGCACGGTCAGTCGCTCTTCGCCCGCGTGAACGCGGCTGTCGCGGTGCTCGACGACACGACGGCGCTGATCGTGGGCGGGAGCAACGCCGAAACGCCGCCAGGCGAGTTCCGCGACAGCGCGGAGGTGATCTCGCTCGACGTGCCGTGAGCATCGCGGCGCGTGCGCGCACGGCGGAAAAGCCGGCGATCGGGGCTGGCAACGCGCGGATGATCGTGTATTCTGCGGGCTGTGCCGAATTCACCGCGTTGACTTTCACATTTTGCGGATCAGGAAAAATCATGAGCACGGAAGCACCCGCCCATCTCGAGTCCCTAGCCGCCCGGATCATCGCCATCCGGGACTCCCTTTGACCTGCCGAGCAAAGAGCGCGAACTTGCGGCGATCACTGAACGGATGAATCAGCCGGGCTTCTGGGATAATCCGGACGCCGCGCAGAAAACCGTGCAGGAACTCAAGCGGCTGAGGGCGGTCGTGGACCCGCTCAATGATCTGGCCGCGCGCACGGACAATGCGCGCGAACTGCGCGAGATGCTGGACGAGGAGAACGACGCCGCGATGCGCGCCGACCTCGACCTGGAAATCGCCCAGCTCGCCCGCGACATCGACCAGGTCGAGCGCATCACGCTGCTTTCGCGCGAGCACGACGCGAGCAACTGCTACTTCGGCATCCAGGCGGGCACCGGCGGCGCAGACGCGCAGGACTGGGCGGACATGATGATGCGCATGTACCTGCGCTTCTTCGACCGCAACGGGTTCGAGGTCGAACAGCTTTCCCTGCGCGAGGGCGAGGAGGCGGGCATCCAGAGCGCGAACTTCTACGTGAAGGGGCCGTTCGCGTACGGCATGCTGAGCTGCGAAATGGGCGTCCACCGCATGGAGCGAATCAGCCCGTTCAACGCGCAGGGCAAGCGGCAGACGAGCTTCGCCTCGGTCGACGTTCAGCCGGAAATCGACGACATCGACATCGACATCGACTGGGACAAGGACGTACGCGAAGACACCTACCGCGCCGGGGGCGCCGGCGGGCAGCACGTCAACAAGACCTCCTCGGCTGTGCGATTGACCTACCTGCCGCTCAACGTCGTGGTGCAGTGCCAGAACGAACGCAGCCAGCACAAGAACCGCGCGCAGGCACAGAAGATGCTCATGGCCAAGCTGTTCAACATCGAGCAGGCCAAGCGCGACGCGGACCTGGCCAAGGCCTACGGCGAGAAGGGCCAGATCGGTTGGGGAAACCGCATCCGCACGTACACGCTTCAGCCGTACCGGCTGGTGAAGGACGAACGCACCGGGCACAAGGACGGCGACGTGGACGCGGTGCTGGACGGCGACCTGTCGGGCTTCATCGACGCGATGCTGCGCAAGCGGGCGAAGTCGGCGAAGTAATTGCGGCGATTCGGCTTGGTTGGTGCATCTGTTCTTAACGCCAAGGACGCCAAGGTTCTTTTCTTTTCGTGCTGCGCACGTTCTACCTCGCTCGAAGTTGCCGCTTTTTGGGTCAATTGTTATCGTCGCCGGCTTGTTGGGGGTGTCCGGACGCCTGGTGGGTCCCGCGGCCTTCAAAGCCGTTGAGGGGTCGTTTACGCGGCTCCTGGTGGGTTCGATTCCCATCCACTCCCGTCGCGTCTTTGCCGCGACAGAGCAGGTGACGGGAGAGAGGAGAGAGGAGATTGGTGACCTGCGGAGACGTCCAGACTTGGTATGCGTGTTCTGCGTCGTGACGGCTTCGTCTCCTGCGGTCTGCTTACACCTTTCTATTTTCTGGCCTGATCGAACTGCTCGTGCCGGTGATCGGGAAATCCACGCCGCCGGAAAATTGGGCGTGCATGGTGAAACTGTGGTCCCAAAGCCGAATTGAAGTGTGGCTTTGGGGAACCCCAACTGCGTTTTCGGGGTTGTGGCGCGGGGTGGGCTGCGTTTTTTGATGCGCCAGGCGTTGAAGTGGTACTGCTATTCGGGTTTGGGGCGCGAATTTTTTTTGGTTTGAACCGCCATGTCACGCAGACAGTCCGTGTCCGCGGAGGAGTTGAGCGGTCGGCTCCGGGCGGTGTGATCTGCGTGCCGGGTGCGGGTGTTGATGGGCATGGTGTCGGCTCCCTCGTCGTGGCGAACCGCTCGCGCCAGCCGGGTCGCGGCTGACTTTGGGCGCGGTCTGGTTGTCCAGGGAGAGAACACGCGCGGTGCACTGTAGAATTCGCTACGTTTGGGCAGTTGTGGCGGGTGGTCGGGAAAGACGCGCGGTCGCTTTGCGGGACAGGAAGCTCGCACCGGCACGAATCAGGAATGGCAAGGAATGACAACATCAGCATTCCACGTTCTGACCAATACGGAGCTCTTGAAGTGCCTTCGCAGCGTTGACCCGCTTGCATCCAATCTGTCGGACTTGTTGATCGAAGTGTGGAAGCGTGGGCTTCCTGAGGCGGAGGTCTATGGTCGCAAGCTGATGGCTGGCAACCTTGACGGAAATCTCAATCGTCATCCTGATGCAAGGCTCTATGATGTGCTTGAGATCATGTGTGGTTGCTTCGAACAACCCATTGATGCTCGAACGTGGCTGGCTTTGGCAGGCGGCTACGAACAACGAATACTGGACAGGTTGATGGCCATCGCCGTCCGAGCCAATCCTACGTTTGCATACGAAGTCCTCGACCTCGCCGAAGGAAATGGGGATTACCAGATTGCCAGCAAGGCACTTCTGAGCATTATTTGCAGCATCCCCGCAACCGATGCAAGATTGCCGAGATGTCTGATGAGGTGGGCGCAGGATCGGGCAGTCATGCCAAATAGCAGGTTGGCCATTTTCCGGCGGCTTTCGGAATTGCCCCGGTCGGAGGAAGTGGAGGGCTTCTTCATCCAGCGCCACATCGAGGACGATGGGAGCGATGCGGCAATGACGGACGCAATCAACGACGCACTCAAGCAACGTCATTGAGTAGGGGCGTTTATGATCGTATGAAGCGGTTAATTTACAGAATTGACATGATGGCGCTTTCTGGGAGAGGATTTCGGTGGACGCGGGTGCGAAACCCTTGACACATACGGCCGCGTCAAGGGCAGGCAGGATTCTCGCACGAGCATGGACCAGCACGAGAATGAGAATACCAGCAATGTTGAGCACGATCAGTCGACGGCGGAAGCGTCTTTGCGCAGGCATTGGAACAGCGGTGGCTGTCTTCGGCGTGGTTGCACTGTCAGGATGTGGGCCCGGCCATCGAATGAAGCTGCGTTCATTCGCATCGTGCCACGAGTCGGTCGCTTGGGTCTATCAGACCGGATGGCAGAACGTGTATTTCGGCTACCCCTTGCCTCCCCTGGTCATGACCAGCGGGAACGCCATACGCAACATGGAATACTCCGAGGGCGCAGTCATCGTCTACGAGGATGCACGCGGCGATTTGGGCGGCGGCATGCTCTTTCCAACCGTGCGGCTGGACATCGAAACCGGGAAACCGAAGTCCACTCGATGCACGTTCAAACGGCCCGAAACGGTCGGACAGGAGTTGACCCAGCCGACGGAAGGAACGGCGATTCGGATCTCGGATGCTTGGGAATTCTCATGGCAGAGCGAGGATGATCTGGAAGTGTTTCTCACCCATCTCCGCCGACCTGTATTGCCGATCCGAGTCATTCAGCGCGAGGGTTATGGCGAAGTGTACGGTTGGCGGTATGTCGAAGAGCATGGCGTTTTTTTGATCGCGGTCTCTACTCGCCGCCCATTCAGCCCCTGGACCTCGAACAGCTACATTGTTTGCATTGATCTGAAGAGGCACGGCAACAACTCAGCCGTGCCTACGGCACTGCCAGTTGCAGGTGCTTTCTGTACCCCGCGTTGAAACGCGGGGCTAGATTCAATTCGTCTCTACGGGACGCGGGAAGGGATTCCCGCGGACGCGGTTGCGAGACCCTTGACACGTGCGGCTGCGTCAAGGGCAGGCGGGATTCACGCACCAGCACGAACGCATGATGCGTGCCTCGTCCGGATGGACGAGAATAGCGCACTTGGGCGATACCACTGACAAGCGATGCGGCTGCTTGTCAGTGCCACCCGGCGCGTTTTCGTCGCAGCGAGTGGGCCAGCCGGTCTCGGGTGCATGTGGAGGCAGGATGCCCGCACCACAGTATGTGCAGGCAAGATGCCTGCACCACAATATAAGCAGGCGGGATGTTTGCACCACAGCATGAGCAGGCGGAATGCCTGCACCACAATTTTGGTGGCTTGTCTGTGCCGCTCGGGGCATCTCATTACGCAGGGGTTGGTTAAATCCTTATGGCGCAACATGCGCGCAGGCTGCGCGCATTATGCGCAAACATGTGGTTCGTGCCGTTCAACCCTCCCCCTGCCCCTCCCTGAAAGGGAGGGGGGTTGGGTTGCGGCGGATCGCCGCATTAGTCGATTGGGGCTGCGGCGGAGACGGCGATTGGGGTGGCGCTGACGTTGTCGAGCATGCGCTGGAGGGCGAGGAGCGCGCCTTCTTTGACTGCGGGGAGGACCTGGATGCGGTTGACCGGGCGGCCGGCTGCCAGGCTGTCGAGGCACCAGAGCAGGTGCTGCGGGCTGATGCGGTACATGGTGGTGCAGAGGCACTGGATGGGCGAGAGCGAACGGATGTCCTGGTCTGTGTGGGTTTTCGCAAGGCGGTTCACCAGGTGGACTTCGGTGCCGATGGCCCACTTGCTGCCCGCGGGGGCCTCTTCGATCGTGCGGATGATGAACTCGGTGCTGCCGGCCAGGTCGGCGCGCTGCACGACCTCCCAACTGCACTCGGGGTGGACGAGGATGCGGCGGTCGGGCTCAGCCGCGCGGAAGGCGTCGCACTGCGCGATGGTGAAAAGCTGGTGTACGCTGCAATGGCCCTTCCAGAGGATGAAACGGGCGCTGCGCACCTGGTCCGCGGTGAGGCCGCCGTCGGCCTCGGCTGGATCGTAGACGACCATGCTGTCGAGCGGGTGGCCCATGGCGTAGGCGGTGTTGCGGCCGAGGTGCTGATCGGGCAGGAAGAGGACCTTGGTGCCGTGAGCGCCGTCGGGTGCGCTATTCGGATCCGCTTGCGCACCCTTTCGACTCGCGGGTGCGCCTTGCGCGAGGGCCCAGGCGAGGACCTTCGGCGCGTTGCTGCTGGTGCAGCAGGCGCCGCCGCGCAGGCCGCAGAAGGCCTTGATGTTCGCGGCGGAGTTCACGTAGGTGATGGGGACGATGGTATCGCCCGTCGCGCTCGTGAGGAAATCCCAGGCTTCCTCGACCTGGTCGTACGCGGCCATGTCGGCCATGGAGCAGCCGGCTGACAGGTCGGGCAGAAAGACCTGTACGCGGTCGGGGGTGAGAATGTCGGCGGATTCGGCCATGAAGTGCACGCCGCAGAAGACGACGAACTCGGCATCGGTCTGGGCGGCTGCGATTTGCGAGAGCTTCAGGCTGTCGCCGGTGAAGTCGGCGAAGCGGATGACGTCGTCCTGCTGGTAATGGTGGCCGAGGATGACGAGGCGTTTGCCGAAGCGCGCGCGATGGTGCGTGATGCGCGCTGCGATGTCGTCGTCGGTGAGGCCGGCGTAGATGGGAGGCAGTGGCGGCTGGAACAACGTCACTGTGCAGCTCCGCGATGCTCGACCCGCAGCGCCGTAACCACGGGTCACGAGCCAATGGGCGAAAGCCGAACATTATAGACGCGCGCGGGTGCGGACAACAGTTATCAGGGCACGGGTTTCAACGGCTGCGCGGGACCGAGTCGGCAGATTTCATCAGAACCCCGGACGCAAGTCCGGGACAGCCAAGCGATTTCCTGCCAATGCCCCCCACTTCCGTGGGGGGTTCTGAAATAACGTCCCGCGCGCGGCGGGGGCACTCACGGTCTCATCAACACGAATCCGCGGGCTGGCCTTTCACCGCGTGCGTTGTGCGAATCACCGGCAGCGAGCAGCCGGGGCGATTGTCGAGCGCGGTGGCTAGTTCGGCGATGATGCCGTCGGCGAAGAGCAGGCCCTTGCGGGTGAGGATGAGACGGTCTTGCGTGATTTCGGCCATTTGCTGGTGGACGAACATTTGAAGGCGGTCGGCTGCGGTGATGCGCAAGTCGAAGCCGGTGCGCGCGGCGAAGGCTGCGAGGTCGAAGCCTTCGACGAGGCGCATGCCCATCATGAGGGTTTCCATCGCGGCCTGGGCGGGGTCGACGGTTTCGATTTCGCTCGCAGGATCTTCGAACGCTTCGACGCGGCGGACGTATTCACCATGGTGGGCGATGTTCTTGTAGCGCTGTCGGCCGGTGAAACCGGCTGCGGAGGGTCCGACGGCGAGGAACGGCTGATTGTGCCAGTAGATGAGGTTGTGGGCGCAGCGGCGGCCGGGTCTGGCGAAGTTGGAGATTTCGTACTGCGCGAAGCCGGCCTCGGCGAGGAGGTCGATCGCAGCGAGAAACATTTCGGCTTCGATGCCGTCGTCGCACGGGGTGATGGTCCCCTGCCGCAGGCGCATGGTGAGCGCGGTGTTGGGTTCGTAGGTCAGGCCGTAGCAGGCGAGGTGCGCCGGCGCAAGATCGAGCGCGCGCCGGAGGGAATCGCGCCAGGTGGCGAGCGTCTGGCCGGGGATGCCGAAGATCAGGTCTAGGTTGAGATTATTCAATCCGGCGGACTTCAGCACGCGCACGGCGCTGGGAATATCCGCAGGGTGGTGCAGGCGTTCGAGAAAGGCGAGTTCTGCGGGGACGAAAGACTGCGCTCCGAGCGAGACGCGGTTGACGCCGCCGGCGAGCAGGACACTTGCTTTCTCCGCGTCGATGGTCGCGGGATTGGCCTCGACGGTGAATTCGGCGGGTAACGCGGGCGCAACGGCTTGGCGCACGCATTCGAGTACGCGCGCGAGTTCGTCGGCGGGCATGGTGGTGGGTGTGCCGCCGCCGAAAAAGATGGTGGAAATCGGCGGGCCGGACGCGTCGAGACGGCGTGACAATTCCTGACACAACGCCCGCGCGGTGCGTGCAACATCCGCGTCGCCCAGGGGTACGGAATAGAAATCGCAGTAACCGCACTTGGTTTCGCAGAAAGGCCAATGCAGGTAAAGACCGAGGGGCGCACTGGTCGAACAGTTGGTGCGGGTTAAGATTGTCGGGGAACTGGTCATTCGTCGGCCATGAGCCCGCGGCGAGCAGGCCCCTTTTTTCATTGCAGCTTTTCCTGCAATGAGTTATAGTCGATTGGGCCGGTTGTTCGCCAGGCGGGGAGAAGCCGAAACGGTGGATGGGTCGCGGCGAATCGGCGCCAGCCGAGCAAGGATACAGATCACATGATCCAAGCCAAGCTGATCATGTTTCGGGCCAACGGCGAGCGGCGGGAACTCTCGCTCAATGCCGGTCGAACGGTGATCGGTCGGCGCAACGATTGCGATATCCGGATTCCGCTCACCGAGGTTTCCCGCCACCATACCGAATTGCGCGTTGAACGCGAGCAGGTGGTGCTCAAAGACCTGGGCAGTTCGAACGGAACCTTCGTCAACAATCAGCGGGTCGAGGCCAAGAAGTTGTCCGCAGGAGATCACGTGATCATCGGGCCCGTGGTTTTCACGCTGCAGATCAACGGCGAGCCGAAAGACGTCCGCCCGGTCAAGACCAAGGTCAAGCGGCAAAAGCCGGCTGCGACGGGCGTTGGCGAACGGTCGGACGTGGCCGCGCCGATGGACGCAGTTTCCGACGACGAACTGGACCCTATCAGCGCGCTCGAGGCCCTGGCCTCCAGCGCGGATCAGACCGCGATCGATCCTTTCGAGGACGAGGAACCGTAAGGGTTCAGCCCGCCGGCATTCGCACCCGTTTTCGATGGGTGCCGCGCCGGTTGGGGTGGAGCCTGTCGCGGTCGGCGACATCCTGCCGATATCACTCAAAGTCAACGAAGTATGGTTGAGGTCTTGCCGATGCCGGACGCGCCGTCCGTACCGATCGCGAGTGCTCTCCGCACGAGGCCGCGTATGGCCCGGCAGCGCCGCCGGCTGGGCGCGCTGCTCGTACTGCTTTCCGTGTCCGGGTTGCTCTTCGTGCTGGTGGTCAGCTGGCAGCGTGATCAGTCGCGGATCAAGGCAACGATGGACGCAGCCGGGTCGGTCGCGGTCTGGACGCAAGGGTACCTTGATGAGCGAGGCCACCTGCCGTTCGAGCTTCCGCGGGCGGTCACGGAGGCGATTCGGCCGTGGGAGGTACCCTACCCGTCGCGCGAAGACATCTACCGGCTGGATGGGCTGTTGGAGCCCTTCATGCTGCTGGCCGGGCCGCGTCAGGGCCTGCTGCTGCGGAAAGGCGGATGTTCGACCCTCCTGTACCAGGACAAAAAGGTCAGGGCAGTCTGGTTGACCTGGGATGAGGTCGAGCAGGAGCGAGACAAGCGAACGCAGCTTCTGGCTGGGCAGCAACCTGCCAAGTCCAACTGAGCCGTAGACCCCGAAAACAGCCCAGTTTCACCCATCCCGGCCGGTTCCGTGGGTTGCAGGGCTTCCCGACGGTGGTAGAATGACGTGTTCTCTATTGCGCCGGCCCACGTGGTGACCGGCGCGGGTGCAGGAACCGATTTGCGGCAGGTGATTCGACGATGGCCATCAAGATGAAATCGCACAAGGGGGCGCAAAAACGGTTCAAGGTGACGGCGACGGGGAAGATTCGCTATCGTCGATCGTTCGCGGGCCATTTGATGAGCGGAAAGACGGGAAATCGGCGACGCATGCTGCGAAAGCCGGCGTACCTGTTCCCGGCGGACGCGAAGAAGATCCTGCACCTGATCAACGGTTAGTCTGGACGAAACAGCCGGATGGATGATCCGGCTGGGCGCGAAGCCTGAAGCCGCGCCAACAGAGGAGTGAAACACCATGCCTCGTGCACGTACGGGCGCCGCCCGCCACCGCCGAAAGGTTCGCCTGTTTCGCGCGGTCAAGGGATTTCGCGGCGGCCGGAGCAAGCTGTTCCGCACCGCGAGTGAAGCACTGACCCACGCCGGCGTCTATGCGTACCGCGACCGACGTCAGCGCAAGCGGCAATTCCGCAGCCTGTGGGTCACGCGGCTGACGGCGGCGTGTCGCGAAAGGGGCATGGCCTACAGCCGGTTCATTTACGGGCTGCACGCGGCGAAGGTGGTCATCAACCGCAAGATGCTCAGCGAACTGGCGATTCACGATCCGGCTGCGTTTGACGCGGTCTTTGAACTGGCCAAGCAGCAGGCGAGCAAGATCGCCGCATAGCACGCGGCGGACGTGGTTCGAACAACCTACCAAGCCATCCGCATGCGGGCGGGTGGCTTTTTTTTTCGGGCGGGCGTGCACGCTGATTCACCCGCGTTTCACCTGAATTTCATTGGCAAGAGACTCGTCCGTTGCCGGTACACGCATTCGCCGCGGGCGAACGCGTCTGTCGTGGATTGCGGCGCTATTTCAGCCCGCAATGCGAGGCGTTCGGGCGGCAATCGACGATATTCTGTAGGTCATCCCGCAGCAGGAATCTCCCGATATACCTGCGGTGCGCAGCCGATGCACGCGCGCCCCGGTCACACCGCAAGGAGTGGAAAATGTCGAACCCCGCCGTGGAAGCTTTCGCTGAATACCTGCGTTCAAACACCCACTCGGGCGCGAACCTGACAGCGCGCCTCGTGACGAATCCGGACGGTCGCAACGTGCTGAAGTGCGGCAACGGCTTTGCGCTCGTGCGCTTTGAACTCGCCGGGCGACCGGACGGATTGCGCCCGCAGGGGCACAACTCCGCGTATGAACATCTGCGCGACCGGGTGCGCAACAGCACCGGCGCCGTTCGACCACAGGACTGGATGGAACTGGATCGCGAGTATGGCCTGTACGAGCAGCGCGGCGAGGCGGCGCTGCTGCTGGGAGTGCAGGCGTTTCATCAGGGGCGGACGGACGTGGCCATGACGCTTTGCCGCTTGTGCGTGCAGGACACGGGGCACCAGCGGGCGATATTGGCGTTCGCGGCGCAGACGCATCCGGCTGGTCAGCTTTCCGGCACGCCGCAAGACGCTCGCCTGATTCTGGGGATGCGTTCCTGCGCCGCGGAGGCCTTTGAATGCCTGATGGTGGGCGGGCCGAACGTGGCGCTGCAGCGGTTGCGCCATGGCCTGGCGGACCTGGAGGCCATCGCCAAGTCTGCCGGGTCCAGTGAGGGCGCGGCTGGCCTGCGACGTTTGCAGGAGTTGGCGGCGCGGCTTTCGGAAAACCCGGCCGCGAACGCGACGTCACGCCTGGTCGCGGTCGACGGGTAACTTCCGCGAGCGAAAGAACGTGTGTGATTGCTCGCTGTCGGATGGTTGTTACGGCCCGCTCCCTGACGGTCGCGGCTCGGATGTTCACACCTTATCGCGCGCACTGACTCATCATTGCTCAACCTGATTCAGTCGTCGGGCCAACGACGAAAGAAGAGCAGCGAACGCGCGGTGTCGGGCAGCTTGACGTGCCGGCGCAGCACGAACTTGTCCTCGAAGGCGCGAATGCAGCGATCGAGCGTTAGGTCGGCGTAAGACTCGTTGCGATAGCGCGTCAGCCGTTGAAACATCTCGTCGGAAGGCGGAACGAACTCCAACACCAGGTCGCGCTCGGCGAGGTCCGCGAACAGATCGCGAATCGCAGTGAGCGGGAGGTTCGCGCTGACGTGCAGGTGGTGCATCAGCGCCAGGGCAAGCACGCAGTCGCAGCGTGCGCGCGCCAGGAACGCCGAGCGCTCGCGGTTGCGAAAACCGATCGCCGGACTGGGGTTCGCCAAGTCGATACACAGCGGAAGCACGGCGGCCTGCGCGGCGCGTGCGGCGTGGTACAGCCGATCGACGCAGCGGACATCGCTGTCGATGGCGACGACGCGGCAACCCATCTCCGCGGCCATGAGCGAATAGGTTCCGGTGTTGCAGCCCGCGTCCAGCACGGTGGATGGCCGGGTTTCTTCGATGAAGGTGCGCACCGCCGCGAGCTTTGCGTCCGTGGCGGCGGGCGAATAGTTGCACTCGCGGGTGTAAGCGCTCCAGCCGTTGTCCTGCGCGGACATCGGGGCTGCCGGCGGCTGGGCGGCGTGGGTGAGGCGGGCGCGCAGGCGGCGCAAGTTCCAGAGCTGGCCGGCGGTTCCGCGGGTTCGCGGGCGGTCACTGGGAGGCGGAGCCTGCGACTGATCGCCGCGGCGCGCAAGCCATGCGGGCAACGTGACGTCGAGCAGCAGGGAAGGCAGCAACCGTTCCATCCAGCCGAAGGCGCGGGTCACCTCCTCGGGAGGAGCGCCGTCGAGACTGGCGAGGAAATAGCCGCGCAGGGAATTCCCACGACGCCGGTGAAGCAGCAGCGGCTGGGTGAACATGCGGTTGAACTGACCTAGCGCGTGCCAGACATCGGGTCGGACAGGCCGCTCGATCGAGGGGATGTCGATAAAAACGGGCCGGCTGTTGATGAACTGCACGTTGTAGGCGGTCGCATCCTTGAGTGCGAAGCCGTGGGCCAGGAGTCGTTCCTGGAGTTGAAGCGTGAGCAGGCCCGCGTCGGCGAGCATGGCGGGCGACCATTCGTACGGGTAGCTGATCCGCGGGATGCGAGCGTGCTGGAGGAATCCGTCGCAGCGCGGCGCATTGCGGCGCAACTCGGGCGCGATTTCATCCTCGTCGAGAATGCGTGTGCCGATGAGCTTGCCGTCGGCCATGAGCGCGTGCAGCACACCCTTGGCAATCAGCTCTCGCAGGACGGTGAGGACGCGGCGATCGACGGCGCGGTAGACGTGCCCGTGCAGATGGAACACGAATCCGCTGGGATCGCGAAACGACGCGGCGTCACGTTCCGCGCGCGCGGCTGGAATGACCTCCTGGACCAAGGTCATGGATCAACCCTGCCGGGGCTCTTCCGTGGAAGCGGAACAGGTGGAATCGTCGCGGCGGCCGAGACCGAAGATCCGCGTCAGCGTCTGGCGGAAGAAGACAACAATGCCGACGAGCGAACCGATCAGCATCTGGAGCAGAATCGTGCCCGCGCCCGGATCGATGTAGGCAAGCAGGATGGAATCCACGGCGACCTCGCTTTCCACATGGGTGTCACGGACCCGCCCCGCCGGCGCATCCGATAACGTTGGCCTGCACATACTTCATCGAGCGCCCGGGCGAATTTCTGAACGTGGCGGGGCGGGATTCTCGGGGTTGGAAGCCGGCGGTTCAGGGGTGCGCCGCAGGTGCCGATAAAACCGGCAGACATGGCGGAATGCGGGCACAATTCGTGTCGGCCGGGTCGGCGGCGGTCGCGTGCGCTGGTGGTCATGGCGGTGGTGCTGGCTGGGGCAGGCTGCGTTCTGCTGGCCAGACAGCGTCCCGAGCGCGCCGCGGCGAATGCGCAAGCAGGCGCATATGCCGAGCGGCTTCCGCGGCTGGCGGACGTGCGCGGAGCTTTGCCGCCGGGCGCCCCCAACGTGGTGATCATCTGCGTGGACACGCTGCGCGCTGATCATCTTGGGGCGTACGGATATTCCCGGCCCACGTCGCCGCGGATCGACGCGTTCGCACAGAGCGGGCGCGTGTTTGAACGAGCCTATTCCACGACGCCGTTCACTACGCCGAGCGTGGTGAGCATGCTGACCGGGCTATATCCGTATCGCCACGGGGTGCGGCTGTTGTGGCAGCCGCTGGATCGGAAGGTGGTTACGCTGCCCGAATGGCTGCGTGCCGCGGGCTACCAGACGGCGGCGGTCGTCTCCAACCTGGTGCTGAGCGACGAGGCCTGCGGGCTGGGCAGCCGCTTCGATCATTACGACGACGCGGTGGATGAGCCGGAACCCAATCGACCGAAGATGCTCGAACGCCGTGCGGCGCGAACGACGGACGCGGCGCTGTCTTGGCTGAACGAAGGGCGCGACGCGGCACGGCCGTTTTTTCTGTGGGTGCATTACATCGATCCGCACGGGCCGTACCTGCCGCTCGAAGATGCGCTGGTGCGGTTCACGCACGACGTGCCGCGGCCGGTGAACCGCGACAAGATCGCGGAGTACGCGCGCCTGGGCGATTCGACGGACGGGTTGGATTACGTGGACGCGTATGACGCGGAGATCGCATACGCGGATCGCGAAGTGGGCCGGCTGATGGATGGTCTGCACGCGCTGGGGCTGGCGTCGGACGCGCTGATCGTGCTGACCGCGGACCATGGGGAATTCTTATTGGAGCGCGACGACCTGCTGTTTGGCCACGGATTCAGCGTGGATGATGCGGTGATTCACGTGCCGCTGATCGTGCGGCATCCGTCGATCGCAGCCGGCCGCATGGACGACGCGGTGTCGATCGCGGACGTCGCGGCGACGGTGCTGGAGGTGGTTGGGCTGACTCCCCCGCCGGGGCTGGACGGGCGCAGTCTGGCGCGCGGCGCGGGGCGGGGCGCGCCGCCGTACGCGGAGGGGCCGGACCCGACGGGCAGCGGCGGGCTGGAGCGGGCCTTGGTGTATTCTCAGCGCAAGGCGGTGATTCGGCATGGACGCGCGAACGTGCCGCGCGCGGCGTGGACGGAGGATGCGGTGAACGGCTCGGCGTTGCGCGCGCCGCTGGCCGCGGACGATCCGGCGTACCGAAGTCTCGCCGAACTGATCGCAGCGGATCCAATGCAGGCACGCGCGGAGAGCGCGGAGGATTCCGGCGCACCGCCGAGCGCGCTGGTCGCGGACGATCTCTCCGATGAGGCGATCAGCAAGCTGCGCGCGCTGGGATATGTCAAATGACGTCGGGGCGGCAGAGTCGGAAGTGGCAGAAATGCCGTACACGCGAGAGTTGATTGCGATCACTGCTGCGGCCCGCTCCCTGGCCCTTGACACGAAACGGCTGCGTCAAGGGTGGGCGGTCGCGGCTCGGACGGGTTGGCGCGCAAGCGCGTTCGGCGATTCAGGTTGATTGGGAATTTCTGGGATTGTCCACGCGGACCAGGCGGAACTTCTTGATGGCCAGCAGGGTTAGCACGCCGAGCAGAACAAAGACGGGAATCGCTTTGATGGTGCGCAGGTAGATCGGCGTCAGGCAGCCGGTGAGCGCGAACACGCCGGCGAGCAGATAGCTCACGGTAACCACGCGGCGAACGCTCATGCCACGATCGCGAAGCTGGTCGTAGAAGTGGCTGCGGTCGCCGAGCATGATCGGGCGCTGGGCGCGCCAGCGGCGGGCCATGGCCAGCACCATGTCGGCGAGCGGCAGTCCCATGACGACGATGGCGCCGATGCACCACTTCACCGCGCGGGCTTCGGCGAACATGAGCACGAGGGCGGCGGCGTTGAACCCCAACAGCATTGAGCCGGCGTCGCCCATGAAAATGGTCGCGGGGTTGCGGTTGTATGGTAGAAATCCCAAGGCGGCGCCCATCATGGCCAGGGCGAGAATGACGCGGCGGGCGTCGCCGGGAAGCCAGTCGCTGTGCGTGTGCAGGTGCACAGCGAGCACGAGGAAGCCGAGGGAGATCACGCCGAGCACGCCGCTGCACAGGCCGTCCAGCCCGTCGAGCAGGTTGGTCGCATTGCACGCGGCGACGACGATGAACACGGTGACGGGGACGGAGTACGCCCAAATGATCCAGCGCTCCGACGCGTCTAGGCGGATGTGCATGGCCTGGAGCAGCGGCGTGAGCAGATCCGCACCGACGCCGAAGGCCACGAGGACGAGGGCGGCGGCGACGTTGCCGAGCAGCTTCACTTTCGGCGAGGCGATGCGCAGGTCGTCGAAGAGTCCGACCGCCATGGTCATCGCCCCGGCGATGATCAGGCCCCACATGCGGCGGTCGCCGAAGTCGAGCGGCGAACGGCCGTCAGCGGGGCCGAGGCGGTCGAGATACCAGATGCCGAGCAGGATTCCGCCGAGCCAGCCGAGAAAGATGGCGACGCCGCCGAGGTAGGGTATCGGCCGGGCGTGCGGCTTGAGCCAGTCGTCCGGGCGATCGACGATGTTCCTGCGGATGGCAATGGCGCGGAAGAGAGGCGTGGCGATCAGGGCGATGCCCAACGAGAGCGCGAGCACCGGCCAGTATGCCCGCACGATTTCACCGAATGCGACTTCCCGACCGATTCCCGGCACTGCGCGACTCCGGACTGCTGCGGGCTATCGCCCCGACACGCAACGGCCGTGGGCGGCGAAGCGGATTGTAACGGCGGCGCACACGATCCCACAAGCGGCGCCACACAGACCGCGGGACCACGCGGCTGGACAATGCCGCCCCGCTCTGCTTTATTGTCCGCCCGCCTCGCTTGCCGCGGGGCGAGTGAACAGTTCAGGAAGAAACGAGGTCGCGGCCCCATGCTGGACATCAAGTACATCCGTGAGAACGTGGATGCGGTGCGCGGGGCGGCGCGCGACAAGCGCATCGCCTGCGACGTAGACGGGCTGCTGGCGGTCGACGAGGACCGGCGCCGGCTGCAACAGGAACTTGACGCCTTGCGGACGCAATCGCGCGAGGGCGGCGAGCGCATGGGGGCGATGCGCAATCCGAAGAGTCCATGGTATCAGCAGGCGCTGGCGGAGGGCCGGACAGCCGAGGACATCAAGGCCGAGGCGGCTGCGGCGCAGCAGGCGCTCAACGACGTGAAGCAGCGGATCAAGCCGCTGGAGGAGCGAGAGCGCGAGGTGCTGGCGAAGTTCGACGAATTGATGCTGACGGTGCCCCAGCCGGCTGACCCGGAGGTTCCGCTGGGGGCGGACGACACGCAGAACGTCGAGATGCGGCGCTGGGGCGAGGTGCGGAAGTTCGAGTTTGAACCGAAGGATCACGTGGCGCTGGGGGCAGCGCTGGGGATCATCGACATCGAACGGGGCGTGAAGCTGGCGGGGTCGCGGAACTACACGTTGAAGGGTGATGCGGTGCTGCTGCACCAGGCGGTGCTGCGGTTGGCGCTGGACACGATGATCGCGCGGGGGTTTACGCCGGTGCAGGTTCCGGTGCTGGTGCGCGAGGAGATCATGTACGGCACGGGATATTTTCCGGGCGGGCGCGACCAGGCTTACCTGTGCGAGCGCGACGGACTGTCGCTGGTGGGGACGGCTGAGGTGTCGCTGACGGCACTGCACGCGGACGAGATCCTGGAGGAGGCGGACCTGCCGATCCGGACGGTGGCGGTGAGCCCGTGCTTTCGCCGCGAGGCGGGGGCGGCGGGGAAGGACACGTACGGGCTTTACCGCATTCACCTGTTCGACAAGGTGGAGCAGGTGATTGTCTGCCGCAATGACGTGGAGGAGAGCAAGCGCTGGCACGCGGAGATCCTGGCGAACGCGGAGGCGGTGGTGCAGGCGCTGGAACTGCCCTACCGGGTGGTGAACGTGTGCAGCGGGGACCTGGGCCAGGGGCAGGTGCAGAAATTCGACATCGAGACGTGGATGCCCTCGCGCGGGGGATATGGGGAAACCCATAGCGCGAGCCGGTTCTACGAATTCCAGGCGCGGCGGCTGAAGCTGCGCTATCGCGACGCGGAGCGCAAGGTGCGCTTCTGCCATACGCTGAACAACACGGTGATCGCGTCGCCGCGCATCCTGATTCCGATCCTCGAGCTGTACCAGAACGCCGACGGCAGCGTGACCATTCCGAAAGCACTTCGGACATATCTTGGCGGCAGGGAATATATCGGACGATCGTGAAGCGCCGCGAACACTTCGCAATTCGCCAAACATCTTGCAGGTCTGCGCAGCGAACGTTAGCATCCGGGTTGGATCGTAAGCCCACGTGTAAACCCTCCGGGATGTGATGCTGAGTTGCTCCTTCAGAAATGCCGGCGCGAAGTACGTCACCCGCAGTACGCGCGGAGCGCGGCGCGCGCCGGTCAGCGTGTTTGCCGTGCTCTGCATGCTGCTGCTGGGCTGTCCGCCGTCGGATCACGACGAGGAGGACGCCGCGGCAACCGCCCATCCGGAGGAGAAATCCGCGGTGGTGCAGCTCGGCGGCGACGTCGAGGGGAAACGGCCGAAGAACTTCATCCTGATCAGCATGGATACGGTTCGCGCCGACCACCTGAGCTGCTATGGGTATGAACGGCGGACGACGCCGCGGCTGGATGCGTATGCCGAGCGCGGCGCGCTGTTCCTCAACTGCACGAGTCCGTCGGCGTGGACGATTCCGTCGCACATGAGCATCATCACCGGCGTGGAGCCGCCGGCGCACCGGTGCATTTACTACCAGGACGTCGGGCGGATCAACGAGAAGTTCGAGACCATGCCGAAGATATTCCGCCGGCACGGGTTTCGCACGGGGGCGTTCACCGGCGGCGGGTTCATGAGCCAGCGCTACGGAATGTTCGAGGGATTCGAGAAGTTCAGCTCGCGGGGGACGCACTTCGCGAACAATCTGCCGGACGTGTGGCGCTGGATCGACGAAGTGGGCGAGGCGCCGATGTTCCTGTTTCTGCACGGGTTTGACGCGCACAAGCCGTACATGCCTCCGACAATGTATCGTACCCGATTCGGCGAGCCGTACTCGGGGACGTACCCCATCGCCGGGTTCTGCAAGCCGGGAGCACCGAAACCGGATCCCATCGAACTGAAGCACGTTGTGGCGCAGTACGACGGCGAGATCGCGGCGATCGACGATGTCATCGGGGATTTTCTCGATGAACTGGACAAGCGCGGCGTGCTGGATGAAACGCTGGTGGTGATCACCACGGACCACGGCGACGAGTTCTTCGAGCGCGGCAACTGCGACCACATTCACAGCCTGTATGATGAACTGGTGCGCGCGGCGTGGATCATGATCGGGCCTTCGGTGCCGCCGGTCGAAGTGCGCGATCACGTCGGCACGATTGACATTCTGCCCACGGTGCTGGAACTCTTCGAGATCGATGTGGACGCCAAGCTGCAAGGGACCAGCCGGGTGAGCGCACTGACGCACCATGGCGAACCGCGTGATTCTCGCGTTTTTTCGTTCACCGGGCGCGGCAGCGAGCCGTTTCACCTGTCGAGCGTGCGCACGCAGCGCTGGAAGCTGATTACCGATCTGCCGGCTGGGCGGCGGAACCGCAATTGCGCCGTGTGCATGAACGGCGGACACGACGAGATCGAGATGCGGCTGTACGACTTGCAGGCCGACCCGGGCGAGCAGCACGACCTTTCCGATCAATACCCGGAATTCACCTATGAACTGCTGGGCCGGATTCAGGACCGGATCGCGGAGAGCCGGGAACTGGGGCTGGAAACAGTGGACCCGCCGGCGGAGAGCCAGGAAGACATTGAAAGACTTCGCTCGCTCGGGTACATCGAGTGACCGGCTGGTCTGCGGGGAATGGCAACCGCACTCGCCGGCGCGGGGAGTAAAATCATGATTGTGGTGATGAAACCCGGGTGTACGCAGCGCGACGTGGATCACGTCGTGGAGCTCATCCGGCAATACGGCTTGAAGGATCACGTGATCGTCGGCACCGACCGCACGGTGGTGGCGGCGATTGGCGACAAGCGCGGCGTGGACATGTCGGCGATCGAGAACGCGCCGATGGTCGACGCGATGGTGCCGATCCTGAAGCCGTACAAGGTGGCGAGCAAGGAGGTAAAGCGCGAGCCGTCGGTGCTGCGGCTGGCGAACGGCGCGACCATCGGCGGAAAGAAGTTCGCGGTGATCGCGGGCCCGTGCAGCGTGGAGAACGAGAAGCAACTGCTGGCGACAGCCGAGGCGGTGAAAAAGGCCGGCGCGATCGGTCTGCGCGGCGGCGCGTTCAAGCCGCGGACGAATCCGTACGAGTTTCAGGGGTTGGGAGAAGCCGGGCTGAAGCTGCTGGCCAAGGCGCGGGACATCACCGGGCTGGCGATCTGCACCGAGGTGATGAGCATCGACCAGATGGACATGGTCGCGCATTACACGGATATTCTGCAGATCGGCACGCGGAACATGCACAACTTCAACCTGCTGGCGGCGGCTGGGCGGACAAAGAAGCCGGTGATGCTCAAACGCGGCTGGAGCGCCACGCTGAACGAGTTTCTGCTGGCGGCGGAATACATCATGAACGAGGGGGATCAGCAAGTGATCCTGTGCGAGCGGGGCATTCGCACACACGAGGATTACGTGCGGAACACGCTGCCGCTGGCGATTATTCCGGCGGTGAAGAATGAATCGCACTTGCCGATCATGATCGACCCGTCGCAGGGGACGGGGCACGCGTACATGGTGCCGGCGATGTGCAAGGCGTCGCTGGCTGCGGGCGCGGACGGGCTGCTGATCGAGGTGCATCCGGATCCGGAGCACGCGATGACGGACGGGGCGCAGTCGATCACGACGGAGCAGTTCGCGAAGACGATGGAGGAGCTGCGTCGGATCGCCGAGGCGGTCGATCGCGAGCTGTGATGCGGGCGGAGCCGGTCTCTTCGTTTTCTGACCCAACGGGCTGAGTGTTCTGGGTCGTCCTGCGGCGACGGGGTGAGCCTGCGCGCGAAAAACGAACCCATTTGAAGTTGAAATTCTCCGGCTTGGTTTTTGGGCGGCTGGGGCGGGGTATGGCGGGTTTTTGATTGCGCCAGGGGCCTGAAGTGAGAATTGAGTTTGGGTTCGCACCTGCAATTTCTTTGTTTGCGCGGGGCTGGGTTGGGTGGTGTTCGCGCGGGGTGAGAGCGGTGCTCGTTTTGTGCGGTTTGTGGGGATTGTGAGCATCTGCGGTCTCGCGTTGGGTACTGTCAGTCAACTGGATAACAGGCGCGGTGCGCTATGAAAATGTTGGGGGTGGTGGAACCGCGAATGGACGCGAATGGACGCTAAGGGTGCGGGGGTGGTGGCGGGGATCTTCGTGGGCCTCGTTTGCGCACAGTTGTTTGGATTCGCGGGAACGGATTCCCGCGGACGCGGGTGCGAGAATAAATTCTCGCACCAGCACGCACCAATGCCGTTGCGGCTTGGAATTTGGTGGTCGGCGCTGCAGACACTACTTGCCTGCGATTTTGGCCCAGGTGTCTTTCAGGGTTACTGTGCGGTTGAAGATTGGTTTTTCTGAATCTTTGGTGTCCTGGTCGATGGCGAAGTAGCCCTGGCGTTCGAATTGGACGCGGGGGGTTTGGTCGGTCCAGTTGGCTTTGTTGGCGGCGTTCTGCCAGTTGGGTTCGAGTTTCGCGGCTGGGATGACCTTCAAGGATTCCGGGTTGAGGTGGTCCTTCCAATCCTCGCCTTCCTCGACCTTGTTGGGATTTTCCGTGTTGAAGAGGCGGTCGTAGAGGCGGACCTCGGCGTCGATGGCGTGGGCGGCGCTGACCCAGTGGAGGGTGCCTTTGACCTTGCGGCCGTCGGGGGAGTCGCCGCCGCGGGTGGCAGAGTCGTAGGTGCAGCGGAGTTCGGTGATGCGGCCGGCTGCGTCTTTGATCGCCTCGGTGCAGGTGATGAAGTAGGCGTACCGCAAGCGGACCTCTTTGCCGGGGCTTAGGCGGAAGAATTTTTTGGGGGCGTCTTCCAGAAAATCTTCACGCTCGATGTACAGCTCGCGGCTGAAGGGCACCTGGCGGGTGCCGGCTGACGGGTCTTCGGGGTTGTTGATCGCTTCTAGCTGTTCGGTCTGGCCCTCGGGGTAGTTGGTGATGACCACCTTGAGCGGGTCGAGGACGGCCATGACGCGCGGGGCGCGCTTGTTGAGGTCGTCGCGGATGGCGTTTTCGAGCTTGCCGACGTCGATGGTGCTGTTGAACCGGGCTACGCCGATGTCGGCGCAGAAGGCGCGGATGGACTCGGGGGTCACGCCGCGGCGGCGCAGGCCGCTGAGCGTGGGCATCCGCGGATCGTCCCAGCCGCGGACGCGCTTGGTTTTCACCAGTTCGAGGAGCTTGCGCTTGCTCATCACGGTGTAGTTGAGCGCGAGGCGGGCGAACTCGATCTGCTGCGGGTGGAAGATGCCGAGCTGGTCGAGGAACCAGTCGTAGAGCGGGCGGTGGTTTTCGAATTCGAGCGTGCAAATGCTGTGGGTGATGCGCTCGATGGAGTCTTCGAGGCCGTGGGCCCAGTCGTACATGGGGTAGATGCACCAGGCGTCGCCGGTGCGGGGGTGGGCCGCGTGGAGGATGCGGTACATGGCTGGGTCGCGCAGGTTCATGTTGGGCGAGGCCATGTCGATCCTGGCGCGGAGGGTGCGGCTGCCGTCGGGGAACTCGCCCTTGCGCATGCGGTCGAAGAGGTCGAGGTTCTCTTCGACGGCGCGGTCGCGGAACGGGGAGTTCCTTCCGGGGGCGGTGAGCGTGCCGCGGTACTCGCGAACCTGGTCGGCGGTGAGGTCGCAGACGTAGGCCTTGCCGGCGCGGACGAGCTGGACGGCCCAGTCGTACATCTGGGCGAAGTAATCGGAGGCGTAGAGCACCGGCCCTTCAAAGCCGAGCCAGCGGATGTCGTCGATGATGGAGTCGATGTACTCCTGCTCTTCCTTGACGGGGTTGGTGTCGTCGAAGCGGAGATTGCAGGTGCCGTTGTACTGCTGCGCGAGGCCAAAGTTCAGGCAGATGCTTTTTGCGTGGCCGATGTGCAGGTAGCCGTTGGGCTCCGGGGGGAAGCGGGTGGCGACGCGGCCGTCCCATTTTCCGGTGCGCAGGTCGTCCTCGATGATCTGCTGGATAAAGTTGAGGCGGCGCGGGGCGTCGCTGGGTTCGGGGGGGTTGGAGTTGCCGCCGTTGGTATTCTTGTCGTCGTTGAAGGCCATGATGTTCGCCGTATGCCTGCATCCCGCGCTTGTTCGTGGCGGGTCCGATCCGCCGGTGTCGCCAGTCGGGAAATCATACCGTGCGGGCGGTTTTCGTCACGGGGCGGGCGCGCTGATTTGCACCAGCACGTTTCAATCGTCCCTACGGGACTTTCTGGTGTGCGATGCCCATTAGACCCCGCGTTGAAACGCGGGGCTAAGTTCATGTTGTCCCTACGGGACTGCGGAGTCGCTGAGGACGCAGCAAGGTTTATCATGCGGGCCTCGCACGAACAAATCATGTGACGCGGGAACGGAAGCCCGCAGACGTGGGTGCGAGACCCCAGACACATACTGCCGTGTCAAGGGCAAGCAGGATTCTCGCACCAGCCGGCTCATTCGAGGCCATGCGCTCAATGCGATGATTTTCGCACAGCCCCCCACTTCCGTGGGGGGTTCTGATAGGCGCTCTTCGTTTCCCCCCTGCGGGATGCGCTGGTCAGGGGATGGCGCGGTCCATGCGCTGGGGGGGTTCGGACTTTACTGCGGCGGGCGCGGGGTTTTCTGTGGCGCGATGGGCGCGGAGGCGCTGTGCGGACCAGATCGCGGGGCCGCTGAGGGCGTAGAGGCAGGTGATGCTGGTGAGCGTTGGCGCGGGCCAGACCATGAACAGGCCGGCGATGATGAGCATGAGAACGACGAAGCCGACGGGCTTTCGGCCGCGGAGGTAGCGGTTGCCCACGTGGGCGTAGCGGACGCGGCTGACCATGAGCAGAGCGGCGACGATGGTGATGCCGGGCAGCAGGTTGACGAGCCACCAACCGCGAATCTCGGCGACGTGTTCGTAGAGAATGACCAGGGAGGCGACGGCGGCTGCTCCGCCGGGGCTGGGCAGGCCGAGGAAGGAACGCTGCTTGTTATCGGCCTCGGAGTGCTCGACGTTGTAGCGGGCGAGGCGCAGCGCGCAGCAGGCCGCGAAGATGGCGCCGGCCATCCACGCGCCGCGGGACGAGACGAGCATGTCGTCGGGTCGAAGCTGGGCGGTGGGGACGGTGGGCGCGTCCGCGGGGGCTGCCTGCACGACGGCTGGCGGGCGGACGGCGGCCTGGTTGACGCCGCGGGTGTGGGTGGCGAGGGTGACCAGGCTGATCATGAGGAACGCGGGAGCGATGCCGAAGGTGACCATGTCGGCGAGGGAGTCGAGCTGGCCGCCGAAATTGGTGGTGCCGCTGGTCATGCGGGCGATGCGGCCGTCGAGCAGGTCGAAGAACATTCCCAGGAAGACGAGGAACCCCCCCACCGAGATGAAGGTGGGCAGGAACTCTTCGAGGCGCTTGCTGGAGAAGGTGACCTTGAGCGCGGGGTCGACATCCGCGGAATAAAGGCCGCGCATGCAGAAGTAGATGGCGGCGAACCCGCAGAGCAGGTTGCCGAGGGTGAGCATGGTAGGGAAAACCGCTACGGTGCGCAGTCGGCGCACGCGTCCCTTAGGCCGTTTCGGCTGTGACTCGTCGTTGACTACTTTCATGCGTCTGCTTTCCGGAAATCGCGTCCGTGCCTGCCGCGCGGCGCACGAGGACGGTGAGGCCGGCGCGCACCTTGTCGCCGGGCCTGATGGGTATATCGACGTCGGCGCTTGCGGGCAGGATCAATTCCGTGCGCGAGCCGAACTTGATAAGCCCGAAACGCTGCCCGCGAGCCAGCCGCGTGCCCGCACGGGCGTGGCAGATGATCCGGCGGGCGATGAGGCCGGCGACCTGGCGGACGACGACGGGGCCGGCGTGCGGGGCGTCGGGGTCGATGACCAGGGTGTTGGCTTCGTTCAGGCGGCCGGAGTCGGGGTGACGGGCGTCGAGGAACTTGCCCGGCTGATAGTCGACGCTGCGGACGACGCCGGCGCAGGGCGCGCGATTCACGTGGACGTTGAAGATGCTTAGGAAAATCCCTACGCGCCAAGCGGGTCCGCCGATGAGGTCGTGGTGGTCGAGGGCGCTGACTTCGGAGACGGTGCCGTCGGCGGGCGCGCACATTTCGCCGGGGGCGAGGCGGCCATCGCGCCGGGGATCGCGGAAGAAGGAGATCACCCAGATCCAGACGGTGATTGGGATTGCGATCGCCAGCGGATGCAGCAGCGCGAGGCCGACAGCCGCCAACGTGAGGACGGCGGTGGCGATGATCATTTCGCGGATGCCTTCGGGGGCGAGGCGCATGAACTACCGCTCCGTTGGGGCGATTAAGAACACGTCGGACGATACCTGGACGCAGCTATTGAACCGCGAATGAACACGAATTGACGCGAATGAGGGCTGTTGGGCTCGCTTCGCTGGATCGCGTCTTTTCGCTTGAATTGGCGGTTCCGCTTGGTTTCTTTGGAATCGTCGGCTTCGGTTCAACTCAATCCCCAACACGCCTTTTGACGTTGGGTTCGCATTCGAAGTACTTTAGCAGGGAGAGGGCGAAGTGTCATGCGGGGGTGCGAATGCCGCGGGCTTTTCGTATACTCGCTGGCGGTGTGGGCGGGCCGCGACGGCTGGGAAAAAGTCGCGAGAATCTTGCGCCCTGGTTTGGCCCGCTCCCTTACCCTTGACACGACACAGCAGCGTCAAGGGCAGGCGGCCGCGGCTCTGAAGGTGGCGAAAATGTCATGATTCGTGTTGGTCACGTGGACATCGCGCATCCGTTCTTGCAGGCGGCGATGAGCGGGTACAGCGACCTGCCAATGCGGCGGATTTCGCGCAGCATGGGCGCGGCGTACGCGATCAACGAAGTGGTGCTGGAGCGCAGCGTGCTGCACGAGGGGGACTGGCAGCAGCAACTGCTGGATGTGCCGGCGGATGATCACCCCGTGGCGGCGCAGCTGATGGGGTCCGAGCCGGCGCTGTTCGGGCCGGCTGCGCGGAAGCTGGCGGACGCGGGATACGATGTGATCGACATCAACTTCGGGTGTCCGGCTTCGCGCGTGCTGAAGCGGTGCCGCGGCGGGTTTCTGCTGGGCGAGCCGGAGACGGCGCTGGCGATCGTTCGCGAGGTGATCCAGGCGGTGGGCGCGGACAAGCCGGTGACGCTGAAGATGCGCCGGGGGATCGATGACTCGGTCGAGAGTGAGCGCGGGTTTTTCACGATCATCGAGGGGGCCTGGCGCGCGGGCGTGTCGGCGGTGACGGTCCACGGGCGGACGGTCGAGCAGCGCTATCGCGGTCCGAGCCAGTGGTCCTTTCTGCGGCGGGTGAAGCAGGTTGCGGGCGCTCGGGTGATTTTCGGCAGCGGGGACCTGATGACCGCGGACGACTGCGTGCGGATGCTGGGCGAGACGGGGGTGGACGGCGTGACCATCGCGCGCGGGTCGTTGGGAAATCCATGGATCTTTCGCGATTGCCTGGCGCTGTCCGCGGGTGAAGCGCAGCCGCCGCGACCGAGCCTTGAAGAGCAGGGTGTGGTGCTGGCGCGGCATTATGCGGAGGCGTGCGCGCATTACGGGCGGGAGCGGGCGGGGAAGATCATGGTGCGGGTGTCGGTGCGGTATGCGCGGCTGCATCCGCGGCGGCGGGCGCTGTCGGTGGCGCTGCAACGGGTGAAGACGGCGGACGATTTTGAAGCGGCGCTGAGCGAGTGGTACGGGATTGAGGCCGGCGCCGCGGCGGGGCTGGCCGCGGGCACCTGATTGCCCTGACAACAGAATACATTTTCCGACACGGGTGTACGGCGCGGCGGATACACTGGTGTCTGCGCGAACGCGCAGGTCGGGCCTGCGCTGGGCGGCGCTCTCGCGAAGAAAGGAACTGCGATGCCGACGATTCGAACTGGGCGCGCGCTGCGGCGCGTGGGGGTGACTTTTGCGCTGCTGCTGCTCGCAATGCCGGTGAATGCGGACGAGCTTCGGCGGCGCGGGGTGATGGGCGTGCAGCTTGCGCCGGTGACCGAAGAGCAAGCCGGCGAACTGAAGCTCGAAAAGCCGGCGGGGATGATGGTGCAGAGCGTTTTCCCGGACACGGCTGCGGCGGAAGCGGGGGTGAAGCCCAACGACGTGGTGGTGAGCATCGGCGGCAAGAGTTTCGAGTCGCTGCCGGACGGGCTGGCGCTGACGCGCGCTTATTACGCCGGGGATACGATGAAGCTCGGCATCATCCGCGAAGGCAAGCCGATGGATATCGAGATCAAGCTGCGCGAGCGGCCGCGCGAGACGGCGAGCGACTTTGAACTGACCTATGACTGCGCCGGCGAGCCGGGCCACCGCGTGCGCACGTACGTGAGCCGGCCGCAGGGCGCTGGGAAATACCCGGCGATCCTCTTCGTGCAGAGCCTGAACCCCGGGCCGGTCGAGTTCGCCGATCCGCGGATGGCCAAGCACCCGTACAAGCAGGTCGTGGACCAGTTGACGCGGGCGGGCTTTGTGACCATGCGCGTGGAGCGTCCGGGCAATGGCGACAGCGACGGCGATGATCCGCGCCGGCCGAAGCTGGCGGACGACGTTGCGGCGTTCAACGCGGCGGCCAAGAAGCTGGCGACGTATGACTTTGTTGATCCGCAGCGGGTGTACGTGTTCGCGCAGTCGAGCGGATCGGCGCTGGCGCCGACGCTGGCGCAGAATCCGGCGGTGCGCGGGGTGATCACGTTCGCGGCGATCGCGCGGCCGTGGTCCGAACACCTGCCCGAGTCGATGACGACGCGCTGGAAGCTGAACCTGATCGAAGGCGAGGAGCTGAACGCGAATATCGAGAAGGCGAAGCTGTTTACCCGGCTGTGCTTTACCGAGGGCAAGAGCCCGAAGGACGCGTTCGCGGCGCACCCGGAGCTGCGCGAGTTCGCGGCTGATTTTGTGCGCGACGACGAGTTCATCATGGGATCGCACTACACGTTTTTCCAGGAGCTGGCGGCGATCGACCTGCCGGCGCAGTGGGCGAAGGTGAATGTGCCAGTGCTGGTCATCTGGGGCGAATCGGACTTCGTGGCTCCGCGAGCGTGCAGCGCGCTGATCGCCGACGCGGTGAATCGGGACCATCCGGGCCACGCGCGGTTCGTTCCGCTTGCGGGGATCGACCATAACTTCGCGCCGATGGGCGACGCGGAAGAGAGTTTCCTGGCGGGCTGGACGGGTGAGTTCAACCCAGTGATCGTGGAGACGGTCAAGAAGTGGGTGGAGGAATCCGCCGCGCCGAAGACGTCCTGAAGCGGGGCCACCGGCGGACGAGTATGCGCGGCGATTGGCATCGGCCGGACCGGTCGCGTAGGATGACAATCCAGATGACGACGGGTCGCAGGCTCAGACGAACCTGCGAACGTGCAATCAGCAGGAAGGAGCAATTGCAGCCATGAAACGAGCGATCGGTCTTGCATTGGGCGTATTGTTGCTGGCGGGAGTGGTTCGCGCTGAGGACGACAAGAAGCCGGCGGGCGATCTGTCCGATCCGGTCGAGATTCTCAAGCGGATGAACGATGCGACCAAGGCGGTGACCACGGTGGCCTACGACGTGGAATTCGACGGCACGGGCGACGCGGGCAAATTCGTCGCCACAGGTAAGGGGTCGGTCATCCTGATGGGGTGGACCGGGCAGTCGGCGGAGAAATACCGCGTTGACGTCGAGGCCACGAAGCCCGGCGCGGACAAGCCGCGACGCGTGTCCGCCGGCGCGGATGGGGAAAACTTCTATCTCATCGACCACGATGAGAAGAAGGCGTACCAGGATATCGATCCCGCGGTGGTGGGCTCGGCTGGGCAGCTCGTCTTTGGCTCGCTGGTGCTTGAGTTTGTGCATCCCACGCCGTTCGACGACGAGGTCAACGGCAAGGCGCATGAGCTCAAGGGCACGGAGTCGGTTGCGGGGACGGATTGCTACGTGGTGGCGGTGGAGTACGCCAACGGGCAGAAGGCGACGTGGTGCATCGGCAAAGAGGATTTTCTTCCGCGGCGGCGCATCGATCATTTCGACCGGCCGGGAATGGGCAAGGGCGACGTACGCAAGACGATCACCAAGCTGGTGGTGGATCCGAAGCTGAACGATGACTCGTTCAAGCTGAATCTGCCGGAGGGATTCACGAAGGTGGATGATTTCGCGCCGTAACAGACAGCGCTATGGGCAGTGGTATTTGGGCGCGTGAACGCATGCGCCAAGCGATGGGACAGGTCTTCGCCGGGCGGCGAATGCCTGTCCCGGCTTTTTGCGCCACCGGTAGACGCGGACGGGCCGGCTGCGGCGATGGGCGAGCGGGAATCGGCCGACAAGCGCCGTTAGTGCGGGTCCTGCTTGGGCGGTGCAGGCGAGGTGGGCGATACCGGCTTTCCGTCGCGATAGGTCACGCGGCACATCGGGCAGTAGGCATCCATGATCATGGCCTGGGCGCAGAGCACGCAGCGGGGTGAGGCGGCGCAGGCGGCGAAGAAGACTTCGAGACTGCGGGCGGCTTCGTCGTACGCGTCGCGTTTTTCGAAGCGGACATTGCCGACCCAGCCGACGGCGCACGCGGCACACCAGCCGCTGCGCTGGGAATACCCTCGACAGGCGGCGCAGGGAGACGCGGCCGGCTCACGCACGCTGCCCTTGGCCAGCAGGTAGGTGAGCTTGGAGAAATATGCCTGGCGGTTGACGAAGCCTGAATTGCACTCGGCGCACCAGCCGTCGACGGGGACCGCCGCGCGGCAGGTGGCGCAGCGCATCTGGTCCGGCTGAACGTCGTGGCCGTGCGGGTGGATGGCCTCGTAGAGCTCGGCTGCATCGACGGGGAAGGTCGCGACGAAGCCGACGGAGCAGGCATCGCACCAGCCGTGCTGCAGGCGGGCCTGCGGACAGGTGCATTGGCGGTTGGGGGACTGGTCGGATGGTTTGGCAGTCGCGGGAGCGCCGCCCGTCGTCGGGGGAGTCAGCAGCGCCAGAAGCAATGCGTATGTGCTCACGACAGATTCCAAGGTGGTCATCACGGATGCCACCAGCCAGGTTGGTGTGTGCGCGATTTCCGCACCTGGACTTATGCGGCGTGCGTTGCCTGGCAATGCACATTGAGTCGCGGGAAAGGATACCCGCGGACGCGGGTGCGAGACCCTTGACACATACAGCAGCGTCAAGGGCGAGCAGGATTCTCGCACCAGCCGCATAAGAATAGCACCGTTGGGCCAAAACACTGACAAGCGATACGGCTGCTTGTCAGTGCCACCCGGTTGTAGTTGCGCTCGTGCGCACTTGCGCTCTTGCGCTCTTGCGCTCTTGCGCTCTTGCGCACTTGCGCTCTTGCGCTCTTGCGCTCTTGCGCGGAACTCAGGGGATGTCGAAATTCTGCTGGAAGCTGTGGAAATCGACGAGGTCGATGTCGCTGTCGTCGTCCTGGTCGAAGAAGGCGAGGCAATCCGCTTCGGTCACGTCCGGCAAGGTCGGGGTCGGCGCGGTGTCGGGACCATCGAAGCAGTCTTCCAGCACGTAGTAATCGTCGAGGTCGACGTCGCCGTCGCCGTCGGCATCACCCGGGATATCCCCACCGCCACTGGCGTCGACCGAACCGGTCTGGCCAGCATAGTTGGTGGGCGAATTGATCTGGCTGCCGCCGACGCGGTTCATCGACAGGATGCCGTCGGTGGGCACCGGGCCGAAGGTGAACGTATCGAACGTGGAGTACTTCACCTGGTCGCCGGCGACGTTGAAGAAGAACGGCATGCTGCCGGCGGGGATGATGCGATCGGGCGTGGGCGCGCCGGGCAGGTCGGCGAACGACTGGGTGGCGATCAGGAAATACTTGAGCGAGGTGTTGCCGACGACGTTTCCGACAATCGTGAAGGTCTTGCCGGTGGATACGCTGGACACGACTTTGCCACCGGTTCCGTTCTCGGTCGCGCCACCGCCGGTTTCGCGCAGCTCGATGAACTGGATGGTTCCGTCGGCGTTGCTGAAGACTTCGTACACGTCCCAGGTGTGGCCGCCGGCGAATACCGCGGGGCTGCTCAACACCAGGGAATACAACGCGCTGGCCACAATCGCGCAACGACTCAACCGAAACTCCAAGCATCCGCGCCGCATGATTGAGATCTCCCAATGCCTGCCATGCCCGGCCGCTGCACCGTTCGCCAAGCGGGAATACGCGCTCCGCACCGGCAATCCGCCGTACGTCAGGAAGGATGTGCTTGCGTGAACGCCCCCGGCCTGCGCTAGGTCCACAGCCCAAGACTATACGCGATGCGCGGGGCGACTCGCAAGATTAAAGCTCTGGAGGTTGGCGCAGCAACGTGCAGGGACACTGGAAAGGCGCGGAATGGGTTGCGAGCGTACACCCAATTTGGGTGCGAATACGCAACTGGTTGAGTCAGGCGCGCTTGTCGAGGCTGCTGATGAGGCTTGACAGCATTTTCGCGATCTCTTCGAGACTGAATGACCGTACGCGATCAGGCACACCAGCGCTTGCGGCACGGCCCGCTCCCTTACAGTCGCGGCTCGGATAACTGGCGCGTGATCGCGCACGCTGATATCGCTTTGAGGTCGCCTTGCAATTCGCGTGAGATCAATTCGCGACGTGCGGCCAGTTCGAGCAACGGCACACATTCCTGTACGGAGCCGCGCGCGATGCCAAAGTAATAGAGAGTCGAGAGTCGAGAGTCGAGAGGAGAGAGGAGAGAGGAGAGAGGAGAGAGGAGAGAGGAGAGAGGAGACCGCAGGAGGGGTTGGTGATGCGGCGGGCGCGGCGATCTGTTTGGGCGCGGTTCCCGCTTCTACTCTCCCCTTTTATATTTCTCCTGCTCTATTTTTGCCCGCTTGCGGCGGGCAAAAATCGAGGACGACGGGATTCGAACCCGCAACCACCGGATCGACAGTCCGGTACTCTAACCAATTGAGCTACGTCCCCTGGATGTCGTGCCGCCGGCTGACCGGTCCCGGCCCTGCTGCAGGCGCGGAACCGTCCAGGACGCGGCAACCTGACGTCATCGCCGTATCCAGCGGGCAGGCGAATATATCGCTCCCCTTGGGCCCGTCAAGTCCAGGGAAACGCGCGGCGGTTGAACGTCGGGCGGACGTGCGAAGTTCGCATGCGACGTCCACTGCGCAGGGTGGTTGCGGGGCATTTCTGCCTTGATGGACAGGGTGATGGCCGTTATATGGTCATGCAACGCGGTTGCCGAGGCCACGCTGGCCACGGATGCGAACGGACGACGAAACCGGCTCCCAGGGAACGGGACCTTCAGCCAGTCATGATCGGACAACACTCACCCTGCAATGGATGGCTGGGGGCGGCAGCCAGCGTGATGCTCCTGGCGGTGTGCACAGTGCCGGCACGGGCCGCCGACCTTCCCACGCGAATTCGGCAGATTCTCGACACCATGCCCGACCCCAAGGTGCGGTGCGGGGCGCTGGTCGTGGATCTGTCGACCGGGCGGGAGGTATACCGCCGCGAGGCCAACCTGCCGCTGGTTCCCGCGAGTAACCAGAAGGTGCTGGCCATGGCGGCGATGGTCGAGAACCACGATGAGTCGTTCGGGTTCGAGACGGTGATCGGGCTGCGGGGCGCGGACCTGGTGATCGTGGGCGACGGCGATCCCGGCCTGGGGGATGCGCAGGTCGCGCAAGACCTGGGCGTGCCGCCGCTGGCGTTCCTCGATCTCTGGGCGCATGGGCTGGTCGCCGGAGGGCACGCGCACATATCCGGCGACCTGATCGTCGATGCCGAGGCGTTTGACCACGAGTGGTTTCATCCGGATTGGGAAAGTACCGACCTGATCAAGTGGTATGGCGCACCGATCGGCGGGCTGAACCTGGCGAACAACTGCGTGGAGATGACCGTGCGGCCGGCTGGGGCGGGCGCGGCGGCGATCTGGTCGCTGTATCCGGAAGCGCCGGTGTTCAACGTGGAGAATCGCTGCGTGTCCGCGCCGGGTGCGCGCTCGGCGACGCCGGGGGTCGGGCGCAAGCCGGGTACGTTCGAGCTGGTGCTGAGCGGCAAGGTGGGCGCGACGTCGACGCTGCAGGCGATCTCTGCGCAGGACCCGGTCGTGTTTTCGGCGTCGGCCATACGGGCGCATCTGGCGCGGTCCGGCGTGACGATCGCCGGAGCGGTGCGACAGGCGCCGGTGCGGCGCGCGGACGGTACTTTGCCGCCGAACGTCGAAGTTCTGGCGCGGCATCGGACGCCGCTGTCGGCTGTGCTGCGCCGCGTGGGCGCGGACAGCCAGAACATGTGCGCTGAAGCGCTGTTCAAACACCTGGGCCGCGAATGGGAGGCGAGCCGCGGCGCGCCGGGCACGCCGGGGAGCTGGTCCAACGGACGCGAGGCGGTTTCGGCCTATCTGCACCGCATCGGGTGTGACCTGAATACGTTGGTGATCGCGGACGGATCGGGGCTGAGCCGGCGGAACCGGGCGACGGCTGCGGAGTTCACGCGCGTGCTGACGCACATGTTTGCGCACCCGCGGCGCGAGCTGTTCATGAACAGCTTGGCGGGCAATCGTACGGGCGGGACGCTGCAGCGCCGGCTGCGGGACATCGACGGCGAGGTGTACGCCAAGACCGGATACATGTCGGGCGTGCGGGCGCTGACCGGGTACGTCCACGCGGGCGGCGAGCGGTGGTACGCGTTCAGCGTGATCTTCAACGGGTTTTCCGGCACGAGCCAGCCGTACAACGACAAGCTGCGCGACCTGTGCCGGGTGTTGGCGGAGTCGCCGTGAGCCCCCCCACCGCTCCGATCGCGGCTGCCAGCCGGCGCGGGGTGATCCTGCTGGTTGTCGCGGCTGTTCTCTGGAGCACCAACGGCGTTTTCATCAAGGCGCTGCACGAAGGCGGCCTGCACGGCGCGGCGATCGCGTCGTACCGCTCGCTGGTGGCGGCGGTGTTTCTGGCGCCATTGGCGTGGCGGCGGCGCTGCCCGATTCCGCATCGCGGGTGGACCGCCGGGGCGGTGCTGCTGTTCAGCGCGATGTGCGCGACGTTCGTCATCGCGACGACGCTGACCACGGCGGCGAACGCGATCATCCTGCAATATACCGCGCCGGCGTGGGTCTTCGCGTTTTCCCCATGGATCAACCGGGAGCGGGCGGAGGCGCGGCAGTGGGCAGCGTTCGCGGCGTCGATGGTCGCGATCGGCGTGATCTTCGCGATGCAGTACGCGAGCGACCCGCTGGGGCTGAGCGTGGGGCTGGCGAGCGGGATGGTGTTCGGCCTGCAGATTGTGTTTTTCCGCAAGGTGAGCGGGCTGGATCCGGTGGTGTTCATTTTTCTGTGCTGCGCGGGGTCGGGCGTGCTGCTGCTGCCGGTGGCGATCGCGGTGAGCGGGTCGGCGCCGTCGGCGAGCCAGACGGGATTGGTGATTGTCGCGGGGATCGTGCAGTTTGGGCTGCCGTATGTCTTGTACGCGGCGGGGAATCGGCATGTATCGGCGCAGAGCGCGGTGCTGATTGTGATGCTGGAGCCGGTGCTGAACCCGGTGTGGGTTTTTCTGGCGCGCGGGGAGACGCCGGCTTGGAGTACGGTGGCTGGGGGCGGGTTGATTCTGGCGAGTGTGGCGTTTTTGTCGCTGTCAGGAGCGGCGAAGGGGCGTACGCGGGTTGCGCGCGGCGTGAACGGAACCTAAATGGCCACATAAACTCAAAGGTCACAAAGCCGGGTTTAGAGGAATCTCATCTTATCCGGTTGTTTTCTGTTCATGTGAACTCTGGGGCACTTTTTGGGATCGTCGCAACGGTGCGCGCTACGGCATGGCCCGCTCCCTGACGGTCGCGGCTCGGTCATGAGGAACCTAATCGGGCACGGCAGTTCAGTTGTCAATACTCAGTCGTCAATGCTCAGTCATGCATCAGGGCCGGCTCGGGGGCGGTGATGGGGATGTAGTGCGGATCCCAGACGGCTTTGCGCACGATGGATTCCACGCGGTCTTCGGGGATGTGGCGGCCGAGGTTGTGCTGGCTGGCGTAGCGTACGACCGCGCAGGCGATTTTGAAGCTGACTTCGCGCAGCTTGGACTGGTGCGGGTAGATCGCGCCCTGGTCGAGGCGGTCGGGGCTGACGCAGTCGGCGAGGGTGCGCGAGGCGATGAAGAACATTTCGTCGTTGACCTCGCTGGCCTCGGAAATGATGGTGCCCAGTCCGACGCCGGGGAAGACGAAGACGTTGTTGGCCTGGCCGACAACGTGCTTGCGTCCGCCGTACTCGACGTCGGGGAAGGGGCTGCCGGTGGCGACGATGGCGCGGCCGTCGGTCCAGGTGATGGCCTCCTTGGGTGAGCACTCCGCTTTGCTGTTGGGATTACTCAAGGGGAGGATGATCGGCTGTTCGACGTGCTTGGCCATTTCGCGGATCATATCCTCGGTGAACGCTCCGGGGCGGGCGGTGGCGCCGACGAGGATGGTGGGCTTGACCGCGGCGATGACGGCGGTGGGCGAGAGATCGCCCTTGGGATCGAGGTCGTAGTGGCGGAGAAGTTCGCGCGAGGCGGTGAGTTCGAGCTTGGTGGGCTCGGCGATGGCCCGGCCGTCGTGGAGCAGGCCCTTACTGTCGAAGGCCATGAACGAGCGGCGAATGACGTCTTCCTTGACGCCTTCGGCGCGCATGGCAGTGGCGACGAGGCGGGCGATGCCGGTGCAGGCCTCGCCGGCGCCGATGAAGACGATGCGCTGGGCGGACATGGGCTGGCCGGTGATGCGCAGGGCCGCGAGGATTCCGCCGAGGGTCACCGAAGCGGTGCCCTGGATGTCGTCGTTGAAGCAGGCGACGCGGCGGCGGTAACGGTCGAGCAGCACGAAGGCGTGGTCCTTGTGGAAATCCTCCCACTGCACGACGGCGCGGGGGAATACTTCGCGCACGCCCTGCACGAAGGCCTCGATGAATTCGTCGTACTTGCGGCCGCGCAGCCGGCGATGGGGATAACCAGCATAGAGCGGGTCGTCGAGCAGGTCGGGGTTGTCGGTGCCGACGTCCAGGCTGATGGGCAGGCACTTGGACGGGTGAATGCCCGCGCCGGCGACGTAGAGTGCGAGTTTGCCGATGGGGATGCCGATGCCGCCGCAGCCCTGGTCGCCGAGGCCGAGAATGCGCTCGTTGTCAGTGACGACGATCAGGCGGATGTCGTGGTACGGCGCGTTGCGGAGGACATTGGGAATTTCGTCAATGTCGTCCGGGGTGAGCCAGATGCCGCGCGGGTTGCGATAGATGTGGGTGAATTTCTGGCAGGCCTCCCCCACCGTGGGCGTGTAGACGATGGGCATGAACTCGGCCATGTTGTCGACGAGGACGCGGTAGAAGAGCACTTCGTTGCGGTCCTGGAGGCTGGCCAGGCCGATGTATTTCTCAAGGTTGGTTGACTTGGCGTGGATCTGCTCGATGGCGATGCGCACCTGGTCTTCCAGGCGGTATTGCCGGTAGGGCAGCATGCCGTGCAGGTGGAGGCTGCGGCGCTGGTCGCGGCTGAAGGCCATTCCCTGGTTGGTCGCGGGGTTGTGCAGGATCCAGACGCCGGTCTTGCGCGTGTGGATGGATTTGCCGCCGCCCAGTTCCTCGGTGTGGTTCTCGGTCATTTGCGGTGCTCCTGCAGGTCGTGCGCTGTTCGGTCAGTCGCTCCGCCGGTGGGGACACCGTCGGCGGACCCTATCCGCCCGGGCGATTATAGCGCTACGGGGAGAAACCGCCGTCTGATGCGGGAGAAGGCGGGCGCCTTGTCGCCGGGGTTTGGCGCCGGTTGGAGGTGCGTTCGCAGAATCAGTCGGCGCCGGCGCCGACCAGTTCTCGGGCCGCGGCGGGAGCATTTGGGGCTGGCGCGTGCAATGCGCCCAGGCTCGCGTACATGTGGCTGGGCGTATTGGAATCTCCGCCAGCCTGGGCATGCAGCGATTCGACATGGGCGCGCAGCGCGGCGAGTGCCTGGGCGCGCACCGTCTCGGCGCCATTCTCGATGGTGCGAATGAGCACGAGGGCTTCGGCAAGGTCGGCCTGCGCCGTGCGGCGCTCGGCGGCCAAGCGGTTGACGGCGGCGCGCAGGGCGGCATACACGTCCTGGAACTCGTCGCCTTTGCGCAGATCGCGCATTTCGGGAATGCGTCCGATGGCGAGTTCATTCAGATAACTGCGCATGACCAGGAGCGGACCACAGACGCGCTGCGACGCGATGACGCTCCAGAGTCCGAAGGCCGCGCCCACGGTGATCGCGAATCCGCCGGCGAAGCCGACGATGGACAACGTGCTGGACCAGGCGCTGGCGGGCGCGAGGTACAGTGTGCGCGCACGGGCCTGTTCGTATAGCAAGCCATATAGCACGATGCTGGTGAGCAGAGCGATGACGAAGACGCAGGCGGTCACCAGGGCGGCGAAGCGCCACTGGAATGCGGGGTCGATGAAGAGTTGTTTGCGGCGACCGCGCGGTCGGGACGCGGCTGCCGTGCGGGCTGACTGGGTCTGCATGATCCGGCTCCCTGGTACCGTGGAATGGCGCTGGCGAACGCGGCGCGGGGTTACGCCGCGATTTCGGTCGGTCGGGTTTTGGCGCCAGGTTGTGCCGCCGCCGCAACAATGCGGGGCACGAATCCAGTCTACGATACCGCTGGCTATCATCGGCGATTGGCCGGCAAAAATCCTGCGGCGCGCAACATGGCCGGCGCGTCCGATATGCGGTGCGGGCGTGCCGGAGCGCATGGCCGGCAAACGCCCGGCATTTCCGGACGCGCCGCGAGTCGTGGGCTGGTCCTGTAATTCCCAAGATAGCGCGCGGACGGACATAATCATCCGGTGCTTGAATTCGGCCCAAGTGAAATGGATGATTACCTGCAACGGCGGACCTTGCCGTCCGATGGACGGAGGGGTTGCGCTCGGGGGGGGGGGAAGAGGGGTCGGTCAACCGAGGGCGTGGAATGACTAAGAACACTGTGAGCGGACGGAAGACACAAGGGCGGGGGCGACCGGAGAGCCGGCGGAGAGCAGCCGTCGCGGTGACGACGGCGGTCACAGTTCCGGTGATCATCGCGTTCGCCGCATTGAGCGTGGACGTGGGCGTGATGTACAACGCCAAGGCGGACCTGCAGCGCACCGCGGACGCGGCGGCGCTCTCCGCAGCGGCGCGACTCACCGCGATTGGATCCGGTGACCGCATCGCACTGGCCCGGCAGACGGCGAAAGAAACGGCACTGGCCAACCTGGTGCTGCGGACGTCGCCGACGCTGACGGACAGCGACATCGTTTTCGGGAAATCCACGGTCAACCCGATCACCAAACAAGTCACGTTCGTGCCGTCCAACGACACGCCGGACAGCGTGCGGGTGCGCGTGCGCAAAACGGCGGACTCACCGAATGGCGCGCTGCCGCTGTACTTCGCGCGGATCTTCGGACGGGATTTCACCGACGTGGAGGCGTCGGCGACGGCGGCGATCGCTCCGCGCGACATCGCGATCGTGAGCGACGTGTCCGGCTCGCTGGTGTATGACAGCACGTTTCGGCGCTGGCAGGACGCGGTCATCAACCTGTACGACGTTTGGGCGGCGTTGCCCGGCGGCGCAGGCGGCGTCGGCAGTGTCTGGGGTCCGAGCGAAGTGCTGGCAGACCCGGCACAGAGCGCCGGCCCAGCGTACGGCTACATGAAGCGCCTGGGCTTCGGCGATGACCCGGCGGATCAGGAAAACTACAACGTCAGCAGCGACCCCGGGCTGGTGTACATGCCCAGCGGTCAGGCGTGGAGCAATGCGCAAATCAGCCAATACCTCGCGGACCAAAGCTACAGCACGACCGAGATCAACGCGATCATGAACTACACGTCGAGCACGTATTACGAGAACCGGGTGGCGCTGGCGCTGGGGCTGGCCACGTGGAACAGTGGCATCAGCGGAGGCCGTTGGCAGACGCTGGGGCTTTCGCCGGTGGGCAACGGCAACACCACGTTCGCGGACAGCGAACTGTCGTGGACGGCGCCGTACCTGAGCAAGACCGGATCGAGCGCCCAGTCGGCGTGGCGCGACTACATCTACCGCACGTCGCGATCGAGCAGTCCGTTCCCGGCGCAGTTCGGGGTCAAGACCTGGCTCGACTACACGCTGGAGCATCGGCGCACGGAAAGCCAGACGCCGGAGCTGGCAAGCATTCCGGTTCAGCCGATGCAGTCCATCAAGGACGCGACGCGCTTTATGATGGAGTTGCTGACGGAGGCGGAGTCGTTTGACCAGATTTCGCTGGAAACGTACAGCACTTCGGGAACGCACAAGGCGGACCTGACGCACAATTTCATGGACGTGATCGAAACGCTTGATGAACTCGTGCCAAGCGGTTCGACGAACATGGGCGCGGGCATGGAGCGCGGCATCGAAGAACTGTTGAGCCATCGCAGCCGCGGCCTGGCGCGTAAGGTCATGCTGCTGATCACCGACGGCGAAGCCAACATCGCACGAAACGGCAGCAGTTCGGTGAGCGGCGGCAAGCAGTACGCACTGGAAGAGGCCCAACGCGCCGCGGACCTGGGCATCCAGATCATCGCGATCAGCGTGGGCCAGGGCGCGGACCAGAACATCATGGCGCAGATCGCCCAGATCGGCAAAGGTGTGCACTTTCACTCGGAAGGCACGATTGAGCAGTACAGCGCCGAATTGCTGCAGATTTTCGCGGCGGTCGGCGGGCGGCGCACGGTCGAGTTGCTCGAGTAAAGGAACGCCGCCGACAGGTTGCCCGCCGGGCTTTGCCGCGGCGGACTGAATCACCTACGATGCTCCCATTGGGTGTCGCGCGCCGGCGGCGCGCGACACCCTTCAACTTCGCGCCGCAGCGAACGGGAGCGTCATGAGCACATCTTCGGACACGCCACGCATCGACGGAACCGGCCTGATCGACATCGATCCCTGGCTGGAGCCCTATGCGAACGCGCTGCGTCACCGCTATCGCAACTACCTGTGCGCGCTGCGGAACATCGAGTCGGCAGAAGGTTCGCTGGAGCAGTTTAGCCGGGGATACGAGCACTTCGGGTTCAATCGGACGGTGGTGAACGGCATGCCGGGGGTGATGTATCGCGAATGGGCGCCGGCTGCCCGCATGCTGCACCTGATTGGCGACTTCAACGGCTGGGACCGCCAGGCGCATCCGATGAGCCGCGACCGACACGGGGTCTGGGAGATTTTTCTGCCGGACGACTCCTACGGCGAGCGCTTCGTTCACGGCAGCAAGGTGAAGGTACACGTGGACAGTGCGATCGGCCCGATGGACCGCATTCCCGCGTACATCCGGCAGGTGGAGTATGACTCGCAGACGAACAACTTCACCGGCCAGTACTGGTGCCCGCCGGAGCCGTTCGCGTGGAAACATCCGACGCCGGTGCTGCAGCGCAGCCCGCGGATCTACGAGGCACACGTGGGCATGGCCACGGAGGAGGAAGGCATCGGGACGTATCGGCAGTTCGCTGAGCGCGTGCTGCCGCGCATCGCACATGCGGGGTACAACGTGGTGCAACTGATGGCCATCCAGGAGCACCCGTATTACGCGTCGTTCGGATACCACGTGAGCAGTTTCTACGCGGCTTCGTCGCGCTTCGGCACGCCGGACGATCTGAAATACCTGATCGATACGGCGCACGGGCTGGGCCTGCTCGTGCTGCTGGACGTCGTCCACAGCCACTGCGTGAAGAACGTGTATGACGGGCTGAATCTTTTCGACGGCACGGACCACCAGTATTTTCACGCGGGCGGACGCGGACAGCATCCGGACTGGGACTCGATGCTGTTTGACTACAGTTCGTGGGAGGTCAAGCGGTTTCTGCTGAGCAACGTGCGCTTTTGGCTGGTGGAATACCGATTTGACGGGTTTCGCTTCGACGGCGTGACCAGCATGATGTACCGCCATCACGGCAACAAGGCGTTTGGGTCGTATGACGATTACCTGGTTCACGACCTGGATGAGGACGCGATCGTATATCTGCAACTGGCGAACCAGGTGGCGCACACGATCAACCCGCGGGTGATCTCGATCGCCGAGGACGTATCAGGGATGGTGGGGCTTTGCCGTCCGCTGGACGAGGGCGGGTTGGGGTTCGACTACCGGCTGGCGATGAGCATTCCAGATTACTGGATCAAGATCCTAAAGCACGCGCGCGACGAAGACTGGCACATGGGTGAAACGTACAACGTGCTGCGGAACCGGCGTTACAAGGAGAAGCACATCGCCTATGCCGAGAGCCACGACCAGGCGCTGGTCGGCGACAAGACGGTCGCGTTCTGGCTGATGGACAAGGAGATGTACTGGCACATGAACCTGGCCAGCCAGAACCCGATCATCGACCGGGGGATCGCCCTGCACAAGCTGATCCGGCTGGTGACGTTCAGCCTGGGGGGCGAGGGCTATCTCAACTTCATGGGCAACGAGTTCGGACATCCGGAGTGGATCGACTTTCCGCGCGAAGGCAACGGGTATTCGTACAAGTACGCGCGGCGGCAGTGGTCGTTGGTGGATCATGCCGACCTGCGTTACAAGCACCTGGCGGCGTTCGACCGGGCGATGCAGGGGTTGGATGAGACCTACGGCCTGCTGGCTGACGAACTGATGGAGCAGCTCAACGTGGTGGAGAGTCAGAAGGTGATGATCTACTACCGCGGCCCGCTGGTGTTCGCGTTCAACTTTCACCCGACGAACTCATACACGGACTACCGATTCGGCGTTCCGCGGCCGCGCGATTACCGCGTGGTGCTGAACAGCGACGACCGAGCCTTCGGCGGATTCGGTGCGGTGCCAAACGACCAAGTCTATCCGATGCAGGATCACATCGCGCACGGCCGGCAGCAGAGCATTCAGATGTACCTGCCGGCGCGGTCGGCGCAGGTGCTGGCGCCGATCGAGTAGTGCGATCGACTCACATACGATTTCCTGACGGCAACTGCAGCGCGATTTGGAAACTGCTGCGCGAACGTACACGAAATAACGGTATGGTTTGGCCCGCTCCCTTACCCTTGACACGATACGGCTGCGTCAAGGGCGGTCGGTCGCGGCTCCGATCGGAGGCGCGTGGATTGCGCACGTTGACCCAGCGCTATGCCGTGCGTGGGAAGCCGACCATGCGCTGCTGCTGTTCGTCCCAGAGCTTGGAGAAGATGCAGCAGAAGCTTTGGCGGATGGTGAGCCGCTGGACTTTCTGCATCACGGGCTCGTTGCGATAGCACTCCTTCAGGCGGTAATTCGGGATGCGGCTGTCGAGGTGGTGGATGTGGTGGAAGCCGATGTTGGCGGTGAACCACTCGAGCACGCGAGGTAACGCGTAGTACGAGCTACCGCGGAGGCACGCCGATGTGCGGTCCCAGGCGTCGCCCTCCTGCCAGTAGCTGTCCTCGAACTGGTGCTGCACGTAGAACAGCCACACGCCCGCGGTCGTGCTGATGAGCACGACCGGCGCTACCAGCATGAGGAACTCGCGCCAGCCGAGCCACCAGCACAAGCCGGTGACCACCGCCGCCAGAAACAGGTTGGTGGGCAGGACTCCCGACCAGCCTTCCGCACCGGACCGCCGGCGGGTGTTCGGAAACCGGTACGCGATGACGAACAGAAACGAGGGGATGACGCCAAAGAGCACGACAGGGCTGCGAAAGATCCGGTAGCCCAGCCGGCGCATGGGGGTCAGGCGCTGGTACTCTGCGACGGTCAGGGTGAGCACGTCGCCATGGCCGCGGCGATCCAGGTTGCCGCTGGTGGCGTGGTGCCAGGCATGCGACCACTGCCAAGAGCGGTATGGGGTCAGCGTGACCGCGCCAAAGACAAAGCCGACAAGATCATTGAGCCGTCGCGACTTGAAATAGGAGCCATGCCCGCAATCGTGATGGATGACAAACAGACGAATCGTCAGGCCGGCCTGGACGAACGCGAGCAACAGCGTCAGGGCGTAGGACACTGAGAGGCTGTGCCACATCAGGATCCACATGACTGCGTAGGAAACAACCGTGATGGCCAACTGGCTGGTGCTTCGCCAATAGCAGGGTTTGCGGTACTTCGCGAGCACAGAGGAAAGGTCGCTCGCGGCGGGGACCGAAACTGCGCAGGATGTCTCTTGGGTCATTATGACGTGCTGCCAGAAGGCGCCTCTGCGGTGGTTTCATCGCCACCGTAGGCCAATCGAAGGCGGGCACGCCATGAAAATCGAATCCGTTCGAACCCGCGGCGAACGGCATTGTAGGGCATGCGGCGTCATTCAGCCAGTAGCGAAAAAAGCCCGGTTGCGCAGGCCGTCCTGCGCAACCGGGCGAGCAAGTCCAACGTGGAGCCGTTCGCGGGCGGCTACTCTCCGCGCGAAGCAGCGTCAGCCTCCTGGATGGGGGCAGATTCGACCTCGACTGCCACGACAGCCTGCTGCGGCTCCTTGATCAGGCCCTTCGCCCGCAGCTCGCGGACATCGAAGCCGCGCGAGCGCGCGTAGTCCGCGGTGAGCGAGATGCCCACCTGGCTGCGGACGACGCGCTTGCGGCCGTTGTGCATGACATCGAAGGTCGTCTTCGTCGGCACCAGGTCGCTGCCGACCTCGGTAATGGTGAACTGCACGGACTTGGTCTCGTTGTTGACATCTTCCGTCAGCTCGTCATGGTCGGCCACGAAGCCGTCCGGCGGCGCGACAGTGACGGTCACATCCCAATCGCCGACGCTCTCGAAGACGAAGGGATAGAGCTGCTCGGTGCCATCCCAGAGAACTTCGACCGGCTCGACAATCAGCAGCTCGGACCCGGTGAGCCGCGTGATCTTGGCTGCGAGCTTCTTGCCGATCGCAACCTGAATCTGGCGGAGCAGCGCGCGTTCGGTCTGGCTGCAATTCAGCGTGCCGACCACGTGTCCGAGCGGATCGGGAAGGATGCCGGAAGTGCCGTCGTCTTCCGCGATGACCATGTACTTGCCGGGGGGAACGTGCAGGGTCGCTTCGCCGTCGGCATCGGTGAACGCACACGCGACCGGCGGGCAATGATCGGCGACACATCCGAAGAGAATCGGATGCAACACGCCGCAACTGTCCTGCGCGCAACTGCCGGTACCGCGTTCGTATGCGCAGACCTCGATATTCACCAGCGGTTGCTTCGTGACGCCGGGATGGTTCCCAAGTCCCACGATGAACAACTGGGCATCGACCAAAATGGTTGCACCGTGCTGCACGGTCACATCCAGAGACTGGTTGCTGGTATTTCCACAATCATCTTCGGCGGTGTATGTCACCGTCGTAGTCTGCCCGGCGGGGAATGTCGCCGGTGCGTCATTGGTGACCGTGGCGTCGCCGCAGGCATCCACTGCGGATGCAGTCGGCAGTGAGACCGATTCGTCTCCGGAGCAGTTCACGTCCGTCACCGAAATGGGGCTCGTGCTGACGGTGATCACCGGGGGCGTGTTGTCCACGGTTGCGATGGCCTGCACACACTCCGCGGGATTGCCGCATTCGTCAAGAGCGGACCAGGTGCGGGCGATGGACTCTGTGTCGCCGCAGCCGGGGGTGCTGCTGTCCGCGTGGCTCACCGAGGCATCGCCGCAGTCATCGAACGCGCTTGCGGTTCCCGTGGACGCGGGCGAGGTGTCGGACCCGCAGGCCAGTGCGAGCTGATCAGGCGGGCAAGTGACGGCCGGCGGTACGTTGTCGACAGTGGCGATCGACTGAACACAGTCGGCGCTGTTGCCGCATTCGTCGGTCGCGGTCCAGGTGCGGGTGATGCTCACGGTGTCGCCACAACCGGCGCTGGCGGCATCGGACGAAGCCAAGGAGACGTTGCCGCAGTTGTCGGTTGCGGTGGCTTCACCGGTTGACGCGGTGCTGGTGTCCGCGTTGCAGGCGAGGCTGGTCTGGTCGGCTGGGCAGGTCACCTGCGGCGCGGTGGTGTCGGCGACGGCGATGGTGTGGCCCGCACCGGCTGAATTGCCGCACACGTCGGTGGCGGTCCAGGTGCGAGTCAGGGTGTAATCGTCCGGACAGTCGCCGGGGGTCGTACTCTCCGCGAGTGTAACGATCGGCGCGGCGTCGCATGCGTCGTTCGCGGTGACGGCTGCGGGCGCGGGGACGGCGTCACATTCGGCTGAGGTGTTGGCGGGAACGCCGGCGAGCACGGGAGCCAGCGTATCGTCAACCTCGATGACCTGCGCGCAGGTCACGACGTTGCCGGCGCCGTCGTCCGCGGTCCATTCGCGGGTGACTGTTCCGGTCGTGCCGCAGCCGGGAGTGGTCATGTCCTCGAACGTCGTGGGGATGGTGGCGCCGCTGCATGCATCGGTGGCCACGGCCTCGCCCAGTAAGACTGGGCTGGTATCGGCTGGGCATTCGAGCGCGATGTCCGCCGGACAGGTGATGAGCAACTGCCCGCCGCCGCCCGAGGAGGAGATGGTGGCGACGTAGATGCCGAAATCGAAGTTGCTGAACTGCGCGAGGAAGGCCACGCGGTTGTCCTCGGTGAGCGCGTGGAAGCGGCCCGAAACGGCGTAGAATCCCTGGTATGCGCTGAGCTTTCGGGTCTGGGTGCCGAGGGTTGAGAACGCGCTGCCGAGTTCGGTCGCGGAGATCGTGCTGTCGACGATGCGCACGACTTGCTCACCGCAGGCGTCGTAGAAGTACAGGCCACGCATGCCCGCGCCGAGATTGTCCACACCGGTGCCGGCGAAGGCGAGGTTGTCGGATTCGTTGATCGCGGCGCCGAGGTCCGCGAACGCGGTCAGGCGCGCGGGCGCCGGGAGCCCGGGCGCGGTGGCGGCTGCGTCCTGCACGAAGCCGATAGCGCTTGCACCAATCTCGCCGCGATAGATGCCCTGGTTGTTGGCGGTGCCGCTGTTGCGAATGCGCGCCCAGAAGCCGGTGCGTCCGGCTTCGGAGATCGGCGCGATCTGCAGTACGTCAAACTCGGCGGTGGCGATGTCGCCGGGCACGTCCAGGCCGCCGACGCGCGTATCCACCAGGCGGGTGAATGGTCCGCCGGGGGTCGCGGCGCTGTAGAGTCCTGTGGGGCCGTCCGACAGTGTTGAGGAAAACAGCACACGGCCGGACTCGTCGATGTCTTCGTCAGAGAAGTTGCTGAAGGTTGCGGTGCCGGCGTCGGGCGCGGTCTGGAATTGGAATGCGACGGTAACCGGCACTGTGCCGCCGGCGACCGGAACGCGAAACACGCCGTTGCGGATCGGGCCGGAAGCGCTGGTCAGCCGGATGCTGCCGTGGAATGCGACCTGTCCCGCGTCGTTAAGGGCCATCGTCGGGCGAATTTCAAGGAACGGCTGGGGCACGCCGAATGGTACGCCGGTCGGCGTGATGGTGCGGTCGGCAAGTTGCACAATTGAGCCGCCGCTGACAGTGGAGCCGAAGAGACCGGTGGCCCCGGCGTCGAACTGCGCCCAGAACGCGACAGCACCGCCGCTGTTGAGCGCGGCGGGCGTGATATCCTGAAGACCAGAGGCTGCGAAGATGAAGGTGCTGAACGTGATCGCACCGGCGCCGGGAACGGTGTCGAACGTGTCGACGATCTTGACGATAGGTCCACCACTGACATGCGTGGCGTAGATGCCGGTGCGCGTTCCACCGATCGGATCGTTGAATGTCGCGTGGAACACCACGTCACCCGCGTCGTTCAGGAGCGGGGCCTTGAAGTCGAGGAAGCGCGCGGTTGCAGGACGGCCGGGAACGGGGAAACCCGGGGTGCCGGCGTTGTCCACGGTGGTGTCGGCGAGCACGACGAGCGGATCGCCCGGGCGCTGGACGTAGATGCCCCAGGCGATGCCGACGTTGTTGTCCGACTGCGACGCGCTGCGTGCCCGGAAAACCACATCGTGACCGGCGTTCATCACCGGAAGCTGCACGTTGGATTCGCCACGGAATACGAATTGCGCGTCGCGACCGGGCACGGGATCACGCACCGTACTGGTGCTGATGACCACCGGATCGATCGTGACCTGCGCCGCCGCCGCGGCGCCCAGAACATGTACCGCCAGCATGGCGATTCCCAGGGAGTACGCCGCTCGATTGACCTTGCTCGCTCTCATGACTCTTCTCCGACCAGTTCACTCTTGAAAAAACGACGTCAGCGGCCCGTTTGCCGATGTGGACAGCCATTCTTCGGGGTACGCGCATGCATGGTTGCGCGCACCGCAGTCCGCGCGTACACGCCACCGACGCCTTCCCTGTCGGCAGTCCGCGGCGCAACGGTGTCCAGATCATGCGCTACTATCCCTGGTGCGACCCGAAGTCAATGGGCGATTCTAACGATACAAATGCCGCGCTTGCCAGCCTTGCGCAGCTTGTTTGACCAAAATGGGGAAACTGCCCCATTCCCCAAAATTGGTGTGAACCGAATGAAGAAATTCCAAATGGCAGGGTCAGAGCAAGCGAGGATTTCGCGCGGGCGTCAAGCCGGTACACGAGCGTACTTCGCTCGGCGATTCAATGCGCGTGCCCGTGCGCGTGCTCGCCGTGGCCGATGTAGTGGGCGGCGAACATCGCGGCCATGGCCAGCAGCATCGCAGCGGTGAGCTTGTTGCGATCGTGGCGGTGAAACTGCAACTCGGGCAGCAGGTCGGTCAGCGCGATGGAGGCGAACGTGCCGGCGCTGAATGCCAGCGTGTAGCCGAGCAACGGCCCCTCCATCGATTCGGAGATCGCACCGCGGGTCAGCATGAACGCGGCTGCCCCAATTGGAACCAGCGCCGCGTACATCAACTGGATCAGCCACAGGTTACGTCGTGGCGTGCGGGCGTTGAGCAGCAGCACCGACACGGACAGCCCGTCCATGGGCTTGTGAATCAGCACGGAGAGAAACACCGACATTCCCAGGGCTTTTCCCGCCGCCCCCGACGCGCCCGATACCGCTCCGATCGCGACGCCGTCCAGGAAGGAATGGATCGACAGGGCGAGAATCGCGATCAGCCGACCCAGCACCGGGCCGGACGAATGCAGATGTTCGTGCGCCGCGTGCAGGTGCTCGGCGTGGTCGTGGTCGTGGCCGTGGCCGTGGTGAGCACACTCGGCGTCGCCGGGTTCATGGCTGTGCGGGGCCACGTAACGCTGCAGAAGAAAGACGGCGACCACGCCAATCGCGGCGGGGAGGCCGAACCCATCGCCGATGTAATGCGTCGATTCCGGCAGAAGGTGGAACAGGGCCGCGCCCAGAAGTGCCCCGGCTGACGCGCTGAGGTAGAGTTGGAGTCGGGCATGCGTCGGGTGCGAGCGCAAGGGTACCGCCGCACCGAGAAGACAGACTCCGGCGACGATGAAGGCGTAGATCATGGGTGGATTCCTGCTCTTGGCGTCGCAAGTTTGTGTTGATCGACCGGAGTCGCCGGATCACTTGCCGGCGGTGTCGGAGCCAAGTCTCCCATTCATGGCGGGCTGCGCATCATTCCGGATGAGAGTGCTCTTCGCCGCCGCGGGCACAAACCAGATGCCATTCGTGGCATTCGGCGCACTCCTGCACTGCGTGGTCTTCGGCGAATTTGCTCCAATGGCGCTTCTGTTCGGGGGTGAGTATCCCGGTGCCGGCGCACAATGGGCACTGGTTTTCCAAGGCGGCGAGGATCGCCGAGCGGATGAACGCGGACCGGTTGGGCACCATGCGCAAGGCCTCGACCAGCGACGGGTCCGCCTTGAAGGTCACGATGGACTGTTCAGCACCAGCCATGACGATAACCTGCTTTCAACGCTGGACTTATGACTTGAAGCCCAGGTAATACCGATTAATACGACGGATTTTCGCCAAGACAGATGTGATTGTCAAGCGTCGGTCGCGGGGCACGCAGTCAGCGGAGGAACATCGCGAGCAACGTCCAGGCGGTGAAGTGCAGGAGCACGATCAGGGCGAAGACGATTCGGTAACTGGTTTTGGACGTCTTGTGGCGAAGGGAGCGCGCCGCGAGCCAGGCGCCGGGCCAGCCACCAAGCAGTTCGACGAGATGAAGGGTGCGTTCGGAGATGCGGCGCGCTCCGCGGCGGGCGCGGCTCTTGTCGACGGCGTAGAGCAGGAACGCGACGCAGGAGAGCGCCGCGTAGCCGATGGCCGCCGGTGGAATGATATCTGCAAATCGCAGTTGCATCCCCTCCCGAGACGACATGCCGTCGGCACGAGTCTGCGCGGGTCTGTGCGGGTCAGCGCGGGCCGCGCGGCTGATACTCAGCCGCGCGGCACGTGCCGGTAGGTCAGTCGCAGGGCGTCGCGATGTGGCCGGTGAAGGCGACCACAAAGTTTGCGAAGTCCAGCAGGTCCACGTCACCATCGGCGTCGGCGTCGAATGCGTTGAGGCACGCCGGGGCGGTCAGTTCGGAGGCCGCCGGCGTAGTGTCCGGACCGGCGAGGCAATCGGCCAAAGCGTTGTGATCCGCCAGGTCGACGTCGCCGTCGTGATCGGCGTCGAACGGCCCGTCGCAGACGTCGCCGTGACCGTCTCCATCAGAGTCGGTCTGGCCGACGTTGGCGAGGGTCGGGCAATTGTCGTCTGCGTCGCATGTACCGTCGCCGTCGCAGTCGGCAAACGTTCCGGCGCACCCACCGTCGGCGCAGACGTCACCCGTGGTGCAGGGGTCGCCATCGTCACAGGGCGCACCGTCGCCAGCGGTGAACACGACGCGCATGTCATCCCAGTACTTGCTGCCGGTCGAGAAGCTCCACACGCCGATCTTGCCGCTGGTTAAGCGCGTCGGCGACGTGTCGGATGCATTGGCCTGCCAACCGGCTGGCTCGCCGCCGCCGTCGGCCCAGACGTTGGCGCGCACGTTGGTCTGCAGCGGCAAAACCTCGACCTGGATGTGGAAGCGCATCCAGGTGTTGGCGGCCGGCACCACGCCGGTGGTCACATCACCGAGCAGCGTCGTCGAGCTGTCGGGATGCTGATCCAGGTGAAACTCCGTTTGTCCTGAACCCAAGCGCCGCAAGCGGTAGTACGTATCGGAATTGGTGTAATCGGAGAGAACCGTCACGCCGATGGCCCCGGTCGCCACGCTGATGCGCATGCGCCCAGTGAAATCAAACGTTGACCAGTTTGCGCTTGCCGGCGTCACGTAATGCGAGTGGATGTTGGTCGCAGTGGAATCTGTGCCAAACACGAGGTCCGTCCCGACCTGCTTGACATTGAATAACGTGTCGTTGGGCACAAGGCTGTTGTTCGCGCCGGTGTCGACCCAGTTGGGCGGATTCGCGCCTACAACCAGGCCGTCGAAGTTGTTGTCGAGCAGGATTTCTTCGCAGGTGGTGACGCAGGCATCATTGGCCTCGCTGCAAATCGGCGTCGGGTCCGCGCACGGGTTTCCGCTGGAGACGCACACGCCGGATACGCAGTCCTCGATGCCGGTGCAGAAGAGTCCGTCGTCGCACTCGGAGGGTACATCGCACAGCAGCGACGTTTCCTGGAGCTTGAACGCGGTCATCGCATAGCCCTTGGTGTTCTGCGCACCGGACCCGAGTGAATTATTCCATTCCGACTTGATCGAGAAACTGCCGTCCGCGGCGGTGATGTTCGCCCAACGCGCCACGTAGCCGGTGACCGTGTTGTAGCCGGTGCTGAATGACACCGAATCGGGACCGTGCACAACAACGCCGGGAGAACTCGTATTCGCAAAAGTATCCGCGCCCTCGATGGTCACGCGCGTGAAGCGCGCGCCGGCGTAATCGGGGTTGTTGCGATTCGCCGTCGTGGTCAGCGTGTAGACGCGCCCGGGATCGAGATTGTTGAACGTGTAGATGGCGTCCCAGTTGGTCGCGTCGAGTTCGACCATGTTGTTCAAATCAACAATGACCGCACCGGTGGGGCCAAAGGTGATTCCTGCGTCGGTGCCGGCATTTGCCTGGCCGCCGTTACCCGATTGCGGATCGAAACCGCCGACGGTCGCTCCGGTCATGGTGATCGACGTGACCGCACCGGTGGGATAATCCACCAGCGGCGCGTTGACGGCTGTGTACGGGTGCTCGGTGACGTTCACGGCATTCGCGTCGCCCGCACTGGAGTTCAGATCGTTGTAAGCAATGATCAGCGGGGTTGCGACGCAATCGCCGGATTCGGGGTTGCAGGTCGTGCCTTGCGGGCAATCCACCGGCGTACCGGCGCAGGCGCCGCCCGCGCAGACATCGCCCTCCGTACACAGGTTGGCATCGTCGCAGGCTTCCGTGTTGTTCGAGTATTCGCAGGTGTCCTCCGCGCCGCAGGTGTCCGTGGTGCAGGGATTGCCGTCGTCGCAATCGCCGTCGTCGGTGCAACTGAGCTGGACTTCGACGGTCAACTTCGGGCGATCGGCCGGAACGGCGAGGTACTCGCTCGCGCGCACCTGTGAACCGCCGCTGGTCGGTCCGCCGGTGGGCGGCAGGAAGAACCATCCGCGATTGGACACCGGATTATCAATCCAAGTCTGGAGGCTTGCGGTGACATCGATGTTGTACGTGCCTACTGGATCGGCTGGGGCTTGCGCGATTTCGACGGCGGAAAAGTCGACGCCTTGATCGCAGGACGCGCCGCACGCGCTGGTCAGGCTGTCGGCTTCGTCCCAGTCGACGAGCATTTCACGGACGGACGCGGGAGCGCCGGGGTCGAAGACCGCCAGCGTGAGCGTCGCGGAGATGACCTGCGAGCCCGGGGGAATCTGGCCCGGGTCGGAGCCCACAATGTTATCAAACCGCAGCAGGCCGAAGTTGCGCTGCACGGGCGCGCCGTTGGGGTCGTCGTCATCCCACTCCCAGTTGTCGAGCGCGCCGTTGACGTTTCCGGGCGCGGACTCCTGGAACGTCGTGTCCTGCGTTCCGGTGTAGCCGCCGGCGCCTTCCTGGAATGTGCGCGTGCTGCTGGCGCCACATGCGCCGGTGGCGGGATTGCACACCTGGCCCAGCGGACATACGACCGGGTCGTTCGAGCAACTGCCGACGGTGCAGTCGTCGATGGTGCAGAGATTACCATCATCGCAATCGGCGTTGTCCTCACAGACCAGTTCGTAGGTCACGGTGAGCCGCGGAGGCGTCGTGCCTTCGGCGGAGTCGAACTGCCAGGAGTTGTCCTGCGCCGGCGGCAACCAGGCCCAGCCGTGGTTCGTCGCGGGGTTGGCGTGCCAGGCCGCCAGGCTGGTGGTGACATCCAGGACGAAGGGTCCGACAGCGCTGCTGCCGGAAACATCCGCGGTCGCAAGGGCTTCGACGCCGTTGTTCTGGATGCCGCTGCCCCAGGTGTTCCAGGTGTCGGTGGCGTTCCACGGCTGGAGCATGCGGTATAACCCAGCGCCGACGCCGACGCTCTCGTTGGTCACGTTGAGGGTCAACGATGCAGAGATGATGTTCGCCGCGGGCGGGATCTGGCCAGGGCCGTTGCCGAAGATGTTGTCGAAGCGAAGCAGGATGTGGCGCAGCGGACTCAAGTCGACCTGGAGCGGGGTGGTGGCTGCGTTGCTGGTGCCGGGGTTCTGGCTATCGAGGAACGTGTCCACCGTGCCGGTGTAACCGCTCTGCCCCTGCTGAAACGACGTCACGGTTGTGTTCGAACTCTGGGCGAGCACTTCGACGCAGGGATTGTCCGCATTGGCGCCGGCGGCGGTGAAGTTCTTGAACGCGGGCCAAATGGGTCCGGTGAAGTAAGCCGGATCGGGCGCGTCTGCGCCGAGCGCAGAGGTGTCGGCGATGATGCCGCTGAGCACGGGCGCACCAGGCATCGGGTTTCCGGCTCCGTCAATCTCGATCAGCGAAGCCTCGATACGCGCCGACGTCGCGGTGAGTTTGATGAATTCGGCGCGCAGGCGGTAGAACGTATTCGGGGTGAGCGTGCCAGTGAGGATGTCGATCTCCGGCCGGCGATCCTCAGTCACGTTGATCTGCGCGTCCCAATAGCCTTCGAGGCGCAAGGTTCCTGCGGGGGCGCCGTCGTCCGCGCCGCCGCCCGGATCGACCTGCACGCCGAAGATGAAATCGGAGTCGACATCATTGTCCGTGATCATCCAGCCAACTCGGTCGTCATCGAGCACGCCGGCTGCGTCGGTCTCCAAGTCCATCTGGATGGCGACTCCGGCGAAATCGGCCACGGTCCAGTCGAAGGGCTTGGCGATCCAGGTGAAGATGTTCGCGGCCGGCTGAAGACCGATGGTCCCCCCCACACCCATGCCGCTGGCTACGACCGGACCTGCCCCGCCATCGAACCAATCGGGATGGGTTCCAATCATCTGGCCCAGCGTATATCCGGTTTCCAGATCGTCGCATTGCCCCTTGATGATGGTGAACGTATCGGTGATCGTGCCGTCGGAGCGGATGTTGCGCACACGGACGGTGTTGCCCTCGACATCCATGAGGCACGAACCGAACGCGGCCTCGGAATAGTACATGACCGGATGGCCGAAAGTCCCCCCCACCGAACGGCCGCCGTGGCCGGCGACCACGTATACCGTGCCGTCATGGGCGTTGAGTCCCGCGCGCTTCACGTACGCGCCATCGCCGGCGGGATCGCCGTCTCCCGCGTCGACAATGTGGCCGTCGGCGTCCAGCGTCGCGAAACTGGGGGTGACGAAATTCGGACTGGTACCGTAGCCGTACGCGCCATCAATCAGGTAGGAGCGCTCGTAGTTGTGCGAATGGCCGGTGAGCACAAGATCGACACCGCCGGCTTCAAGGATGGGCAGGATCAACTCGCGCATGTCAACCATGCGGCCGCCGGAGTCAGCCGCACTGTCGGAATTGTGTGTGCCGCGGCTGTATGGCGGATGGTGGAAGAATGCAATCACCCAATCCTGCGCCGTGCCCTGCAGGTCGGCTTCGAGCCATTGGGCCATCGGGCCGGCCGCGGAACGATTCACCTGTTCGGAATTGAGCACAATGAAGTGCACGTTGCCGTAGTCGAATGAATAGTAAGCCTCGGTTCCGGAGGGCTCGCCGCCGGCTTCGCCCTGCGTAGGCAGCACGTGGCCCTCATAGTAAGGACCGGAGGTCGTGCCTGGCGCGCAGGGCAGGGGCCAGCAGGCGCCGGACTGGGTGTTGACCGCTTCATGATTTCCCAACGTAGGATAGCAGACCGTATTGCGCAAAACGTTGGCATAGGGCGCGAAGTGGTTGTTGGTGAATTCGGCGTCGGTGCCGCTTTCGTAAGCGATGTCGCCGAGCTGGAGGAACAGCTCCGGAGGGTTGGTGCCCGCGGTGGCGAGCATGGCATCGCGCACCGCGGTTTGATTCGCACTGTTGTTGCCGCCATCGCCGACGAACCACACATTGAACGGGCTTGTGGAACCGATCGAAGGCGCGGTCGTGAAGTAATAGTCGCCCGTACCGCCAGCCTCCACGCCTCCGCTGGTCGTACCCACGTTGTAATAGTACTGCGTGCTCGGCGCCAAGTCCGTGATAGTGACGACGTGGTCGCGAACGTTCGGATTGGAAGCTGGAATAGTGGCCACGGAAGTTGCGGTCTGGTTCAACGTACCGAGCGCGGTGCCGTATTGGACACGGCTATCGGCCGGTGACGCAAGATTGGTGCGCCACATGATGATGATGCTGTTGGGCGTGACCAACTGCAGATAGGGGTCGCGGACCATGGCGCCCCGTGCCGCCATCGCGCCAGCGAAGAGGACGACAAGGCAACTGAAGCGGCGACAGTGACGGTTGATTGCGGATAGACGACTCATGACCATTCCCTCGCTCGGTTTGTACGTGGCCTATTCCTTCGCTGAATGGACGGCCAGTTGGGATTGAAGCTCCTGCGCCGCGCGATAATGCGGCGCCTTGTTCAGGGCAAGTTCCACATCGCGGCGGGCGTCGTCCGGGCGGCCCAGCGCGCGATAGATTTCCGCGCGGGAAACCAGGTGAATCGCGGTCGGCCGGCGGGCCAGCAGGCGATCGATTTCAGCGAGGGCCTCCAGCCGCGAACTTTCAGCCTCGGCCGCGTGGCCGGCGAGTTCGAGAATCTCGGCACGGCGCATCAGCCAGGGCGTTCGGTTGGGCGCGCTTTCCAGTGCTGCGTTGACCAGCGCGATCGCGGCTGCGTAGTCTTTGCGCTTTATCTCGACGCCGATCAGCGCCTGGCGGATGGTGATGGCATCGCCAAGCTGCACGAGTCCTTCGCGATATCCGGCGGCGGCTGCGTCGAGGTCGCCGAGTTTTTCGTGAAGCGCGCCGCGCAGCAAGTACAACGTGACCTCCGGTTGAATCGCGAGGGCCGCGGTGTAGTCCGCGAGCGCCTCGGCGCTGCGTCCCAGTCGTTCGCGCAGGCGGCCGCGTTCGGCGAGCGCGATGGTGTTGCCGGCGCTGGCTTCAAGGTAGCGGGAGAGCGCGGCGTGCGCCTCGACGTCGCGCTGCATTTCGGCCAGGGTGAGGCCGCGATGAATCCAAATGGCGGGATCCTGCGGGGCGAGTCGCTCGGCTGAGTCCAGATCCGCGAGCGCCACCTCATGCTGGCCAGCCAGGCGGAATTGAAACGCGCGTTCGATGTACAAGTCGCCGCGTTGTGGCTCGGCTGCGATCAATGCATCCAGCCGCTCGATCTCTTCGTGCGGACCGGGATGGGCGAGAACATCGCTGCGCGCAGCTCCCACCACGAAAGCGGCAAAGACCGATAACCGGAATGCACTGCAAGCGCCCATGAACGCTCAGTCCATCGTCAATCGCAGGGCGATGCAAGAGAGCCGGTGAACTCAAGCTGCAGTTCAGCCGCATCGAACAGGTCGACATCGCCGTCGCTGTCGATATCCGAGTCGCCGAATTCTCCGGCGGAGCAGCCCGGCGGCGCGGCGAGCACGTCCGGTCCGCCGATACAGTCGACAAACACGGCATAGTCGTTCAAGTCGACGTCGCCGTCGTGATCGAGGTCAAACGGCCCGTCACACGCATCGCCGAAGCCGTCGAAGTCGCCGTCGTCCTGCGAGGGGTTGGCGACCGTCGGGCAGTTATCGTCCAGGTCGCAAACGGTGTCGCCGTCGCAGTCCGTTAGAGTTCCGGCGCAGACGCCGCTGGCGCAGACGTCGTCTTCCGTACACGCGTCGAGGTCGTCGCAGGCGCCGCCCTCATTGGCGGGCTCTGCTTCGCACTCGCCGGTGCCGGGGTTGCAGACGCCTGCGTTGCAGTCGTCTTCGAACGCCGAGCAGTCGACCGGCGTGTATTCGCAGGTCGAGTTGCTGCAAATGTCGACTGTACACAGATCGGTGTCGTCGCAATCGAGTTCGTCCTCGCAGCAACCGGGAATTGGCGTATAGGTGCACGCGCCCAGACCGAAGTCCGGCAGGCCGGTGGTCACCCACGCGGCGCCAGTGATGGTGCCGTCGTGGTCATTACCGCTCGAGTCGGCGACTGTACCGCTTGCGCCCTCGTTGAGACTCCAGCGACCCAGTAAGCCGTTGCTGGTGATGATCTGGCGATCCATGCCGCCGGCGATTTCCGCGGCGCTGCGCGCGTGATCCCACACGCGCACCTCGTCGATCTCGCCCTGCCAGCGCCCGTCTGCGGCGGGAATTGAAGTCAGCGCCGTGCCGATGGCGAAGTGCTGGATGCTGACGAAGTTGGGAGGCTGGCCCGGGCAGTTTGCGGCTGCGTTGTCGTCGACACCGTCGAGGTAGACCTGCCAGCAGCCCCCGCCGTAGGTCACGGCGGCATGGTGCCATTCACTGTCCGTCACGGGTGTGTCGGCGATGATGGGGTGATTCAACCCCGGGGTGGTTCCGCTGATGTGCTCCTCGTAGTCGGCGACGATCTGGCCGTTGGCCGCGTGCAGACCGAGGAAGTAGTTCATGTCGCGGTTGTCGCCGTCGGCTTCGCCGCGGCCCTTGGTCACGAGCGGGACAGCCACGTCGCCGCCGGTGAGACCGCCGGTGCCGGTGCTGACTGAGTCACCCGCGCCGGTCTTGCGGAACCAACACTCGAGGGTGAACTCGGCTGCGTTCAGGCCGGGGGCCGCGCCCATGGCCACCTGATCGTCGACGCCGTCGAAGGAAAGCGCGGCCAGGTTGCCGGTCAGGCACGCGTCGGTCGTACAGGCGCTGGCATCGTCGCAATCGTCGTCGTTCACGCAGCAGTTGGGAATGGGCGAATTGTCGCAGACGTTGCCGGTGCAGGCGTCGGCTGTGCAAGGATCGGTGTCGTCGCATTCGGCGTCGTCAACGCAACAGCCGGCGATGGCATCGTTGGAACAGATGCCATTGGTGTCACAGATATCATCAGTGCAAAGATTGCCGTCGTTGCAATCAAGATTGTCTTCGCAGGCGCCGGGCGGCAGCACTTGGGGCGAAGTTGAATTGCGGGCTTCGTAGGCGTCGTTTTCCTCGTCGTGCGGGCTGGTCCAGACACCCACTGGGAAATCGCCAGCAAGCGATGCCTCGTCGGTGTAGAAGCCGTTAACCGCATGGCCGGCGTGCAGATGTTCGGCGCTTTCGCGGCGAAGCAGTCCCTCGACGAAATTGTCGGTGCCGCGGGTGTTGCGGCAGACTTCGCTGCGCACGCGCGTGCCGAGCAGTTCGAGGTTGAAGCTGATGTCGCTGCTGGAGGTCGAGTCCTGATGGATTTCGACTGCGAGCACGTTTTGCCCTTCCACGAGCAGGGCCGGATCAACGGTGTGGTTGAAGAACGTGCTTTCATCGGCGCCACCCACGGTGACGTTGGCCAGCGTGGTAAACGTGATGGTGCCGGCGGGCATGTTCGGGCGGGCGACTTCCACGCCGTTGAGGTAAACAACCGCGCCATCATCGCGCACCAGGCGCAGGGTCAGCCCCACAACGCCGGCGGCATCCACGACATCGAACGACCGGCGGAAGTACGTTGTGACATGTTTGGGATTGCACGGGCAGACTCCGCACGCGCCGCAATTGACCACGGTGGCTTCGCCGCCGTCGCCGTAGCCCAGTTCAGCCGGGCCGGTCGCCCAGGCGCCGTCGTCGAATCCAGGATCGATCCAGGCTGTACCCTGATTGGATCCGTTGTCCAGATATGACCACACCGCGCCCGTGGGCACGAGGGTCTGCGCGGCGAAGCCCGCAAAAGGGATGTCTCCCGGCGGAACTGCCGCGGTGTCGGAGCCGTCGTGGCGGCCGTAGACGACGTAATCCATGTGCACGCCGTCGATGGCCAGTTGCAGCGAGATGGCCCGCTCGGCTGCGCCGCCCTCGCCGGTGGCCAGGTCCATATCGGTCTCGATGTCGTGCAGCCCGTTGCCGGCGCCCACGGCGTCCACATCGGACTCGGCAATCAGGAAGAAGCTGTAGGGTGCGATCGACTTGCCCGTCAAGTCGGCGGCCAACTGCCAATCGACATCGAGCACGCCATCGGCGTTGGTATCCACACGTGAAACCAGCGTCATATTATCGAGGGCGATGGTGCGATCCGTGGTGTTGAACAACTCGACGAATTCGCCGGGGTTGTCCGCGCCGGGGTCGTTCCAGCTCTGCACGGCGGCGATGATCACGTCACCCGCGGCCGGCGGGACTTCACACTGGCCGGTGACCGGCGAGCAGAATTCGCCCGGATCACAGGTGACCGGCGTGTACTCGCAAAGTTCGTCGACACACGCATCGATCGTGCACAAGTCGCTGTCGTCACAGTCGAGGACACTGGCGCAGGTCTTGGGAAGATACGTGATTTCCAGAAGCGGCTGATTCGACGCGGCTTCCGCTGAATTGAACTGCCATGAATTGTCGGCGACGGGAGGCAACCAGGCCCAGCCGTGGTTGCTCGACGGGTTCGTGACCCACCCGGCGACGCTACTGGTTACATCGAGGGTGTACGGCCCGACGTCGCTGCTGCCGCTGGTGTCCGCGCTCGTGGCGGCCTCGACGCCGTTGGCCTGGATGCCCGATCCCCAGGTATTCCACGTATCGGAGTCATCCCAGGTCTGCAACATGCGGTGCAGCGATGCGCCGACACCGACGCTCTCGTTGGTGACCTGAATGGTGAGGTCGGCGGAGAGTATGGTGGCGCCGGAGGGCACCTGTCCTGCGCCGCTGCCAAAGATATTGTCGAAGCGAAGAAGAATGTGCCGCTCGACGTTGACGTCGACGACCAGATTGGTATTGGCGCTGTTGTCGGTATTTGGGTTCCCAGCATCCAGGAAGGTGTCCATGGTGCCGGTGTAGCCGGATACGCCCTGCTGGAAAGAGACCGTAACGGGCGCAACGCATATGCCGGTCGCGCCGTCGCAGACTTCGCCACCGCCGCAGGAGACAGGCGTACCGGCGCACGATCCGTCGGAGCATGCGTCGCTTTCCGTGCATAGATCGCCGTCATCGCAGGGATCGGAGTTATTGGTGTTATGGCAGACGCCGTTGCTGCACACATCGTCCGTGCAGGCGTTGGCGTCATCGCACTCGGCGTCGCCCCCGCAGGCGGTGGTGAATGTCCAGACCGGGCTGGTGGTGGTAGCCGAGCCGTCGCTGACTTCAACGTACCACTCAAAGGTCGCACCCGCCGGCAATGAACGCGCGACTGAAGACCAGACGATGCTGGCGTTGGCCCCACTGGCGACGCCGAGGTCGCTGCCGATTTCGCTGAAGCCGCCGACGAACCCGCCGCCGGTGAAGGTGAGCGTGAATTCGCTGCTTGCGTCCTGCTCGTATTGATCCAGGGTTGGCGAATAGGTTTGAACGTCGATGGTGTTGTCGGCCATGTTGAATTTCAGGATGCGCAGCCACCCGTTGCCGCCGTTTGCGCGGTTCTGGTAGTCGGAAAGCAGCGTGTGCACCTGGTTGCCGGCGAAGGTGTCGGAGCGGCGCGCTTCTTCGGTGTTGTGGCCGCAGAGCATGAGGAACAGGTTTGGATTGGCCTTGAGCGCGTCGTAGGTGGCCTGCCCTTGCGCGCCAAAGGAGCCGTTGGCATCGAGGAGGTAATGGGCGGAAACGATCGCTTTGCGGTCGCTGTAAGTCTGGAGCAAGTTGTTGGCCCAGTTCAGGACGGCGGCGTCCGGGGAAGTGTCGTACTCAAGGTGCACAATGATGAAATTCACGCCGCCTCCGGTGAACAGCTCGAAGTGGTTGTCGTTGTTTGATCCGTGGTGTCCGCCGTAGTACGCGCGCCCGGCGAAATGCGCCTCGCCGAAATACTGATTGTAGAACGTGGTAGTGCCATCGGGATTGCCGATGGGCGACTGATCGTGATTGCCCACGGCGATGCCGAACGGAATGCCGTCGGCCAGCAGCGTTGTCACCGGGTCCTCAATGATGCCGAACGCGTTGCTCGCGACTTCCCACTCGACGGGATTGCCGCCGTTGTCGCCGTTCTGCGTGCAGTCACCGAGTTGCGTGACAAATTCAATGTTGAGCACATTGAGGTTATCCAGAATCCACTGCGTCTGGGCGGTGAATGTCGCCGGATTGCCGCCCTGGGCGGGGCACGCGGCGCCGCACGAATAGAACTGCGTGTCCGGTAGCGCGATCAAGGTGAAATCTTCGGTAAGTCCGCCATCGACCTGCCGGCCGTAGAAAACCACATCGAGCGCGTCGGCATCCGGGTCGGTGACGTTGACTTCCAGCGTGGGGTTGAGGCTGACGCCCTGCGCCTCGTCCGCCGGCCCGACCAGCGTCGGTTGATCCGGGGGGTCGTTCACCACGATATTGAACGGTGCGCCCGCGACCCAGGCGACGCCATTGACCAAGGTGCCGGTGTTGGCGCTCGCGGTCGAGTCGGCTGCGGAAGTACCGCTGCCTTCGTTGAATCCCCAACGACCGACCAGGCCCGTGGCTGAGGGCACTTGGCTATTGATGCGGCTGAGGATTTCGGACTGGCTCAGTGCGCTGTTCCAGACGCGAACTTCATCCAGCGTGCCCAGGAACCGGCCCTGCGCGGAACCGGTGGAGTTGAACGCGGTGCCCATGCCAAAGTGCTGGATGCTGTCCGAACGGGGCAATACACCGGGTGACGCGGTGCCGTCGATCTGCCCGTTGAGGTAAATGGTCCAAGTGCCGCCATTGTAGGTGACGGCGACGTGATACCAGGTGTTGTTGACGATCGGCGTGGTGCCGAAGACCGGATGGTTGAGGCCGGGGCTGGGTTGGCCTGCGCCTTCTTCAAAGTCCGCCGCGATGACGTTGTCCGACGTGCGAATGCCGACGAAATAATTCAGGTCGACGTTGGACGCTTCCGCTTCGCCGCGACCCTTGGTGACCAGGGGGATGCCGGTGAAGCCGCCGGTGCCGGTTGACGTCGTCGTCCCTGTGCCCGTGCGGCGAAGCCAGAACTCGACGGTGAACTGAGCGAGTCCGAGTTCGGGCGTGGCCGCGGCGTTGCCGAAGGCGATGTGGTCGTCGGCGCCATCGAATGAAACCGCGGTTTGCGCCAGGCTGACCGGCACACCAAGAATCAAACCGGCTAGCGCGCCTGCAAGCAGACGAATCGCACGGGATCGCATGACTTTCCCCTCACCGGCGCGGTCCTTCGCGGAGATTGCGCCGCAGGTCCTGGTTAGAAATGCATCAGCGCCGCGGGTCGACACGACCACGGGCGCGCTTTTCCGCGCATTCTCGATTCGGCGAACAGGCGCGACGAATCGCCGTGAAGCCGAATCAGGACGATTCATGCGGGAGAGCCGATATCCGGAAATGCAACCCCCCCGCTCAAGCTTCGGCACCAATCAACCGGTGCATGGCATCGCGACCGCGGCCCGATCGGCGCGTCCACAATGACGAGTCTATGCGAATCGTCCGGGGTAAATCAACAATCCACCCGTCCATGGCCCGTCGCAATGCGATTCGGCGAGCTTTCGGGCGTTGGGACTGCCACTTATCGGCACTAGTCGCTGCGACAGCCGGGGTTGAAGCCTGCGCTGCGGACGTTGGATGGGCGAGCGAGGAATCACAGGTCGGATCCTGTCTGTGCAAGGAGGCGGCGTGCCCATCCGCGTGCATTGCGTGCCGGTGAGGCAGCGCACGGTTGCGGTTGATGGTGGTCCCGCCGTGGAAGCGCTCGCCCTGTTGGCCGGTGGCGATACAAAGCTGCCGCAGACTTCATGACATGATCGCGCACACTGGCGGCATTGGGCGCTCGAACTGGCCCGCGGTATACTGCGCGCGGTGCGGGTTGTCGGCGTGATCCAACCGGGCGCGCTGCGCACCTGAATTCAATTCGTAGCGCCGCGTGAGCAGTGAGCCAGCCATGCCGGACTTGCGTATCCGTGACTTCCTGGGTGGGGATATCACCTCCATCGTGTCTATCTGGAATCGTGCGCTGCGACGCGACCCGATCGACGTTGCACGCTTCAACACTTGGCTCTTGGGCGATCCGGATTTCCGGGCCGGCGCGGATTCAGGCATGTTTGTCGCGGAGAGCGCGGGTCAGCCGGTAGGATTCGTGCGCGCTATCGTACGGCGCTGGCCGAACGACCGGCTGGGGGTCGAGCCGGAGCTTGGGTGGATACCCGTGCTGGCGGTGGATCCCGACCATCAAAGGCGCGGCGCCGGGCGTGCTTTGCTCGAACGTGCGATCGCGTACCTGCGGGGACACAATCGCCGGCGCGTGTGGGTGTGCGGCAACACCGGGTCTGCACCAGGATATGTGTTCCCCGGCGTTGATCAGGATGCGTATGCCCGCGGATTGAAGCTGTTCACGCGCGCGGGGTTCGTCGTCGACCACGAACCGGTGGCCATGTCGCGCGAAGTGATCGACTTTGACGTGGATCGTTTCCACGCGGAGGCCTGGGCAACGGGCGGGGAGCTGGTTGTGGAAACCCTGACTCCGCCGCGCGTGCCGGATTTCCTTGCGTTTCTGGCTGAAGCATTTCCCGGCGACTGGAACATCGCGGCGCGCGGCAAAATTCGCGCCAACCGCCTGCACGAGGTACTCATTGCCCGCCGGGGCGACGCCGTGCTGGGCTATTGCCAATGGGAAGGCGAGCACTTCGGACCGTTTGGGGTGTCCGCGGCGGAACGCGGGAGCAGGATTGGGGCGAAGCTGTTCGTCGAGGCTGTGCGGCGCATCCGGGCGGCTGACGGCCGCAGCGTGTGGTTCAACTGGGCCGACGCGGACGCGGCCCGTTTCTACAGCCGGTTCGGGCTATCCGCCACGCGGCGGTTTGCGATTCTGCGGCTGGACCTGAAGTGACAAGTCGATCGGGCATTGATCACGCTTGATTCCGCCATCGTCGCGGGGTACTTCCTGCTGGTTTTCGCAGCCGGCGCGCTGCTGGCGCGGCGCTATGCCCGGCGCAGCGCCGAAGAGTTTCTGACCGGCGGCCGGACATTCACCTGGAAGCAGACCGGACTGACCATGGTGTCGTTCGCCGTGGACCCGACGTACATGGGCATGGCCGGGATCGCATTCCTCTGGGGCATGTACGTGCTGCAGTGGACCGCGGTGCACATCTGGTTCACCAGCTGGTTCGCGGCGATGTTTCTGGTGCCGATCTACTGGCGCACGCGCATCGTGACCACGCCGGAGTACCTGGAGAAACGGTTTAATCCCCAGTGCCGGGCGCTGTTCTCGGTGCTCATGGCCGTGGTGCTGGTGATCATCCTGACCAGCGCGCTGTACCTAGGCGCGTTGCTCGTGACCCGCCTGCTGAACTGGCCGATGCCGCTGAGCGTCGCGCTCATCGTTGCGGTTTGCGGTTTCTATGTGATCGTCGGCGGGTTGCGCACGGTGCTCGTGCTGGATGTTTACCAGGGCGTGATCCTGCTGTTGACGCTGGGGGTGGTCGCGTGGCGCGTGCTGGCGGAAGTCGGTGGCGTGTCCGGTCTGGCGGCCTACGACGCGGCGGGTGACGCGGCTGTTCCGATGACCACGCTGATTCCGCCGGGCGGCGTCCGAACCGACGCCCCGTTCGTCGACCTGCGTACGACGTTGTTCTTTCCCGTTCCGGCCATCGCGACGTGGGCACTGGTCGCCGGACTGGCCTGGGTGGGGTGCAACTTCGGCATGGTGCAGCGGCTGCTTGCGTCGCGCAGCGAAGCGGACGCGCAGAAAAGTCTGCTGTTTCTTGCCGTGCTGGCGAACGTCGCGTGCTGCGCGACGTTCGCGGTCGGGGTGATCATGCGCAAGCTGCATCCAGAGTTGCACGGCAATCCCGACCAAGCCTTCATGGACGTGATGCTTACGATGTTTCCGCGTGGGGTGCGCGGATTGCTTGTCGCCGGGATGATGGCGGCGCTGCTTTCGTCCGCCGATGGACTGCTCACGTCGTCCAGCACGCTGCTGACGCAGGATGTCTACCTGCGCTTCTTTCGCCCGGGTGCGGAAGCCGGGCAGGTCAAATTCGTCACCCGGGTGTGCGAGGCGGTCATTCTGCTGATCGCGGTGGGGCTGATCCCCGTCGCGATGAGCATGCGCTCGGCGGTGACGTTTGTGCAGGAGTTTTTTGGCGACGTGCTGGGCGTGGTGGTCGCGCTGTTTGTCGTAGGCATATTCTCGCGCAGGGCGACGGCACGCGCGGCTTTTCTTGCGATGGTCAGCGCGATCGGGCTGGCGCTCTGGCTGCACTACGGCACGGGATCCTCCGCGGAAGGCGCCGCCCAGCCGCCGATGAACTTCGCGTACCGCGGGTTTTTCTCGTTTGTGTATGCGGTGGCCGCGACGCTGCTGCTCAGCCGGCTTGAGCGCGCGCCCGATCTGGCGCGGTTGACCAATTTGACAGTGTTCACGCTCGAGGACGTCCGCGGTCCGTGGATCGGTCTGCGCGCTTGGCCGGGCTTGTGGAAATGGGCGTTGGCGCTGGGCGGCGGGTGGTTCGCGTGCACGGCAGCCTGGGAATGGTACATTCGGTCGCGTTGAAGTCGCAGCGCGGAGGTCCGGCATGATGCATACAGAAAAGAAACACGTTTTGGCGATCGGCGCGCATATCGGCGACGCGGAAATCACCGCCGGCCTGCTGGTGGCGAAGTACGTGCAGGCGGGCCATCGCGCCACCATGCTGCACCTCACCGGCGGCGATCGGGGAAACCCCAAGATGAACGCCGCGGAGTATCGGCGTCAGCGTGTACGCGAGGCGGAAGCGACGGCACGGCTGCTGGGGGCGGAGGCGTGCATCGTGCTCGACCATCCGGACGGGGAATTGCACGCCAATGAAGCGACGATCTGGGAAATGTGCGATTACATTCGCAGGCTGCGCCCGGACATCGTGCTCACGCACTGGCGCGGCTCGTTTCACCGCGACCATCGCGCCGCGTACCAGATCACCATGGAAGGCGGGTTTCTGGCGGCGCTGCCGGACGTGAAGCGGGAACAGCCGGCGCATCTCATGCGCGGTCTGTATTATCTGGAAAACTGGGAGGATATGGAGGAATACCAGCCTGACCTGTGGGTCGACGTGACCGGCGTGTTCGAACAATGGCAGCAGGCGTGCCGCGAGCACCAGCTCTTGCGCGGGGAAATCTCATTCGACTATCTGCACTACTACACGGGCCTTGCGGCCAAGCGCGGCGTTGAAGTCGGCGTGAAGTACGCGGTTACCGTGAGCCTTCCGCCGATTTCGCGCAAGCGGCGGGTCGACCTGCTGCCGGTGGACGCGGAACCGGTGATGATCTTCTGAACTTGTCTGCGATTGGACGGATCAGCCCCGCAGGCTGCTGCCGGCGGTGTGTGCCAGCGCTTGCGTCCAGGCCAGCACGAGAATCGCGAGTGAGACAATTGCCAAGACCGCCTGCGCGCATCTGCCGACGCGAAGCTGCAAACGCAGCCAACCGGAGAGGACACCGGCCAGCAAACCACAACCGAAGCCGGCGATGTGGGCGCCGACGTCCGTGCGCTCATCCCCCCCACCAAGGTATGCGAGCAGCAGAACACCGCCGATCAGCGGGCTCCAACGCGCCAGCCGGGTCAATCGCCGAACGCTTTGCTGCGTCCAGGCCCACGCTGCGAGAATTCCCAGCGCGGCGAAGACCGCGGTGGATGCCCCGAGGGAGACATGCTCGGCTGGCCGCAGGCAGGCGTTGACCGCGTTGCCCGCCGCCGCGGCGAGCAGGATGGCCAGCCAGGCCAGCCCGGAACCGAGTTGGCGCGCGGCGAACACTCCGAATAGAGCGCCGATGACCAGGTTTGCGATGAGATGGGCGCGACCCGCGTGCAGCGTGAGCGCCGTCACGGTGCGCCACCACTGGCCATCGCGAATCAGGGCTGCGTCGGCCCAGCCTGCGCGCATCCAGTCGCCGCTCATCACGGCGCGGTCGGCGCAGATGGCGACAAGCAGGATGATGGCGGCGTAGACGAACGCGCCCGCCCACCCGTTCGCATGGGGGGATGCGGCTGACTCCTGTGTTGAAGATTCCGGATTTTCGTGCGCGTACGCGTCGAGTTCGGCGCGCGCCCTGGCGGAGTCGCGCTCGGCGACCAGCAGGGAATAGCCCTCGGTGCTCGCGCGAATCCAACAGGCGATGCCCACGGCGCGGAGGACCAGAGCCTGATCTTGACATTGCCGCATGTCGGATGCGTGGTAGACGGCTGCGGCCTCGGCGGGATTTTCAACCATGACTTGCGGCGTCCGGGCGTCCAGCCATCATTGCCGCTGCGCCGGCGGCGCAGATTCGACCAGAATCGCGGCCAGCCGCGGATGATACGCCTGAGCCATTCTGAAAAAGCCAAGATCGGTCGGGTGGACGCCGTCGACCGTGCCGTTCTCCACGCCATCAAGCTGGCCTGCTCCCGGAAGCAAGTGCAGCCCGGAAACGCCTTCGGCAATCAGCAAGTTGAAAATCGTGCGCAGCGCCAGGTTGCCCGCGTTGGTATCCGCGTCGAACGGGCTCTCCACGAGTACGATCGGCGTTTGGGGGCGTTTTTCGCGAAGCATACGGACGAATGGGCCGACGCGCTCGCGGACCATTTCCGTGGTCATGTTCGGCAGGCATTCGAGGATGAAAGCAGCGCTTGCGATTTCCGCGAGTAGTTCGGCCATCGCGGGCTCCATCTTGCCCGATCCGGAAAGCCCAAGGTTGATCACCTCGCGATCGAGCCAGCGCCCGAGGATCGCCGGATGGCACATGCCCGCGCGGGCTGCACACCCGCCCTGCGTGATGGACGTGCCGTAGAATATGAGCGGAAGGCGGCGCACTTCGGCGCGCGGTGGGCCGGGCATGAGCTGTGTGCCGGGCTCCACGCCGATCTGCAGGTCCGTGACCGCTTGGTAAAGCGGCAGGTAGAGCAGGTATTCGGTCGGTTCGGTGGGACAATCGCCGGCCAGCACGCGCGTGGTTGGTTCCGGATTCGGTCTGCCGACGGCACGAAACCGCCAGCCGGCGTCGGTGCGCATGTAGAGATCGAGTCCGCTGTTGCCGGTGGCGGCCATGTGATTCATCGCCCCCCCGCCGTCCCAGCGGGCGGCAATCCGCGGTGAGTTGGTCACGAAGCGCACGGCAATTCCCGCGGTGTGACGGGCCAGTTTCCAGACTTGCGGTGTCACGTGGGCTTTCGCGCGGGCCGGAAGCCGCTCGTAGAATGTTGCCGTGTCGTTCCAGCCGCGTCCCTCGATGGTCAGGGTGCGCGCGTCGTGCCAGTCGAACGTGTCGGTAGACTTGGCCGGCGCGACAGGCTTGGCCGGTGCAGCGGGTTGCACCCGCGGGGCGGCCACCTGGCGCTCGCGCGCGCATCCGCCGACAATCATCGCGGCGACGACGAGCATGCCTGCATAACGCAGCATCGTATTCCTCCACATTGCTGGCGCGCCTCGATCACCCATTGCCGACGAACCGGGGGCCGGTCAGTTCGCGTGTATCCCGCGGCCATCACACTCGCCGGACCGCCGCGCAAGCGGATCGGGAACGATCTGCGGAACCGAACGGGGAGCGCTATAATCGGCCGTCCTGACGCGCGAGTCAGGCTTCTGGCACGTCGGCGCCGTGCGACTGCCGTGAGAGTTTAACGCATCAAGTTGGGAGTTGCAGCCATGACCAGAACGCTCACGTTGACCGCCTTTTTCTTGATGATCGCCGCGGGTGGGGTGCGTGCCGACGAGGCGGGCGTTCCGCGATGGGAGGCGGCGAACCCGCTGGCGCCGCTGCCGAAACCCCCGCTGGGCATCGACACCACATTCGACAAGCTCAAGGACCCTCCCACGCCGGAAACCGTGCGGCTGGGGCGCTGGTTGTTCTTTGACAAGCGCCTTTCCAAAGACGGCACGATCTCGTGCGCCACGTGCCATCAGCCGCAGCACGCGTTCTCGGAACCGACACCGGTGTCGACCGGGATTCACGGTCAGAAAGGCAACCGCAAGGCCCCGCCGGTGATCAACCTGGCCTGGACGATTTACCCGCACTTCTTTTGGGACGGACGCGCCACGTCGCTCGAGGAACAAGCGCTTGGGCCCGTGGCAAACCCCATAGAGATGGGCAATACCCACGAGGCGATGATTTCGACCCTGCAAAGCATCCACGCGTATGAGAAGTATTTTGTGGAGGCGTTTGGATCAGCCGAGATTTCCAAGGAACGCATCGCCAAGGCCATCGCCGATTACGAACGAACACGGATGAGCGGGAATAGTCCGTACGATCAATGGCAGAATCAACGCTACATCGACGGCTATCAGCCAACCGAGCAGCACAAGGTGATCGCGAAGGGGTTTGAACTCTTCAACGGCAAGGCCGAATGCAATCAGTGCCACCTGGGGCAGAATTTCACCGATAGCCTGTTTCATAACCTGGGAATCGGCTGGGACGCGGAGAAGCAAGAGTTCGGCGACATCGGGCGATATGAGATCAGCCAGAAGGAAGAGGACAAGGGAGCGTTCAAGACGCCCGGGCTGCGCGAGGTGACCAAGCACGCGCCGTACATGCATGATGGATCGATCAAGACTCTGCGGGAAACGGTCGAACACTACAACAAGGGCGGCAACCCGAACCCTTGGCTGTCGAAGAAGATCCGGCCGCTGAACCTGACGGAAGAGGAGATTGACGCGCTGGTCGCATTCATGGAAGCCCTGGATGGCGAGGGGTACATGGATACGGCGCCGGTGGCGTTTCCGAAGTAGGCGCGCAGCCGGCGCTGTTTGCGTCACGACGAGCGTAAGCGCGGCTGGCAAAGTGTCTATGATCGCCGCCTGGGTCGTAATCGGCCAGCCCAGGCCGGCCTTGGCCGTGCGCTGGTTGCATGATCAGTCATGCTGCCGGTGGGGGCTGCTTGCCGAAACTTTTCGCCATGGGGGCATTGAGCGGGTCCTCTCCGCGATTGATTTTTACGGACGCGGGGAAGTCCAGCGGCATGGCTTGACTTGCGGCCGAAGCATGCTATCTAATGAGGGGCTTGCAACCGGATGGCAGCCGATCGCCGCCCGGGAGGCGACAATCTGCGAATCCCCGATAGCTCAATGGTAGAGCGAGCGGCTGTTAACCGCTAGGTTCAAGGTTCGAGTCCTTGTCGGGGAGATTGGGCCCGGTGGCAACTCGCCGCGGGCCCTATTCGTGCGCGCCCCGCGTGCGACAAACCCCACCACGTAACGCGAGTTCTGGCCGCAGGTTGCACGCGGCGCCGGCTACTCTCGCGCCGGGCCGTTAACGGCGCGGTGTGCTGGTATACCCCCACCCTGGCTAAACTCTCGCGTTCTCGGTGCCTCTCGGGCGTTGCGTTTAACA